>UMIJ01048912.1_pt1 | contig 17322 bp, 13 predicted proteins | sample 1965741 | NCBI WGS metagenome assembly UMIJ01 (sample SAMEA4836121, study PRJEB28245) | human gut metagenome | biome: gut microbiome; material: fecal sample | place: Denmark | collected 2008
AAAATTGCTCTGCCTCTCCGCATAATCCAAGGCCTATTATCCGTTCTCCCACTCATCCCACGCTTCGTCCTCGTCCTCATACCAGTCCGGGTTATCTTCCCAGAGGTTTTCGGGATTGTCGTAGTCATCGCGGACGTTTCCGGAATTGCTGTTTCCTCCGCCATAATGGAACGTCTGCCCGTTGCCGGACGAAGCGGAGAGAGGGTAATAGCTGAAGGAATACAGCATGAATTCGCTGTCGCCTTTATGCTTGAAGCACGTTCCAGCCGCAAGGACCTTTCCGTCGCTTCCGTACCACCAGACCGAAATGGAGCGCCTTTCTTCAACTAAATGGTTGAAATTAAGGCATTTTTCTTCCTCGTCCGGTGAACCAAGAGACGTGTACTTCAAACAGCTCATAGGCATGCCCTCTGCCGGAAGTTTGCCGGAATACAATTCTTTTAGTCTTTGCTCCCGCTTCGCGGCATTCTCCGCAGCGATGCGTTGACGCTCGGCTTCCTCGGCAGCGTCTTTCTCCGCTTTATAGCTTTTAACGCGGGTTTCCAGCGCGTCAATATTCTGCTGCCAGCCCGTGTCATATTGCAGTGTGATGTTTGAAAGCTCATCCTGCCCGCCTGCGTAGTCCGTCCTGTCTTTGTACATATCGGCGTACTTGCAGTAGACGGACAGCGATGCTGCATCCCGATACCCGGAAAGCGCAGAGAAGCCCTGTTCGGCAGAAGTGTAATTGCCGTTTGACAGCTCTTGCAGGGCTGCTTCATAAGCTGCCGCTCTCTGTTTGTTGCGGTTCGAGACGGAAATAGAGACCCACGCAATCACGGCTACTGCCAGAACTGCCGCGATGAGCTTCCCCAGCGGGAACGGCTTCTTTGACAGCGTAGATTTCTTTTCGGTTATTTCTGGCTCCGTCGGCGTCTGGCTGACGATCGGCGGTGTGATTGCCGATTGTACAGTCGGCGCAGACTTCTGCGGATTTGCGGTCGGTGCGGACTGTGCAGGCGGAACTGCACGCTTCGATTCAGTCGGTGCTGACACGTCTGCTTGCTTTGGAGCAGGATGCTGCGGCTTTTTGCGTTCCGGAAAGGCTGTCCGTTCAGACTTGCGGAGCACAAATTTCGCCTTCTCTGGCGGATATGGCGCATTCTGTGTGCTGCAAACGAACACCTCTGTCACCCGAGCAAGCTTTTCTGCTTGATGATCGCCGATCGGAACGACTACAAAATCGCCTGCTTTCAGCGAAATTCCTCCGGTCAGATAGGCATATGTCGCTCCATCCTCCTTGAACTGCACATTGCAGAACTGATAATAGCTTTCGCCAGCCGGCTTTGCCGGTGTACTGACGGGCGGTCTTGCAAGTGCACGGGCAGGTGGCTTTGCGCGTTTTGAAGAAGGTGCAGCCGCAAGGACCTGTGTATACCGTTTCCTCCACTGCTCCTCCAGCCAAGGATTTTTCAGTGCACGGTCCATACAATGCCGCGCCAGCGTTTCCTCCCCACAATCCCGACAGATCTCCAGAACATGGAACTGCAATCTGTCGAGGTACGCGCTTTCAAAAAGCTGTGATACAAACCGCTCGTCATCCAACGCAACCAAAAGCGAAAGCGCCTGATCGTCAGTTGGAGAATCCAGCCAATCCCAATCCGGGAGCAGTTTCTCGGCTGTTTTGGCATCGGTTTTCAGAGACGGTTCTGCGATGTCCAGAAGCCGCCGCCACATCTCCATGCCCTTTTCCGGGTCTCTCGTAAATACATCATCCAGAACACGTTCCCACGACAATTCATCGAAATCCTCGGCGGTTTCATGCGGGACTTCCTCCGGATATTCGACCAGCAAAATCTCGCGGCAAATATCCTCGTAATCCGGAAACTTGCCCTGCGCCAAGAGGCGTTTTGCGCGCTCTACGTCCGGATGCAGCAGCACTTTGTTCTGCCAATGGGTGTGATAGGCTTCTTCCAGCGCATTTTGATAGTCCTGCGCTTCGCCCATTTCCTCATCCTTCTTCCCGCCAAAGTAGGCATAGGCAGAGGACAACTCGGAGAAAAGCTCAAACAAGCCGTCCGGATCGACGCGGTTGTAGTAGTCTTCTACCGGGCGCGTCGAGAGCAGTTCCGTCCAGAACGTGCCGCAGTCCGTTTCGGAAAGGGCGGCTTCTTCGCGGAACAGAACGCCGCGTTTTGCATCACGCATGATCTCCTCTGCGTTTTCACCCAGATTCAGGTCAAGAGTATTATGTAGAAATGTCCGCAGTTCCTCCGCCTTTTTCTCGTCCGGCAACGCTCCCGCATGCTGGATTCCGGCTGAGATATGGTGCAGCAGCACTTTTCCGAGTAGCTGCGGGAGCGCAATCTGCCCGGGCGCGATCTGATTCAATGCTTTTTTCAGATCGCTCCACGTTTCGGGTAGGTCAACATGATAGACGAAGGAAAGCGTCAACGTGATCTGCGCCGTGTTCGGTGACTTTTTTGCCGGTGTTCTTTGCAGACTTCCAAAGTCTCCACACCAGCCGCATTCCCAAGATGACCCGCGTATCATGACTGGACTTCCGCACCACGGACAGCGCATATTGCTCTCACCCCTTCTGATTGCAAAAGAAACTTTATGATAGAGTTTTCAACCTACTTCATTACCTTTTCCAGCAAGGTTTGGTAACTGTCCACCACATCATACACAACATTTCCGTCGCTGATGGCCTTGAAGTGCACTCTGGCACAGTCGATTTTTGCCTGCTCAACCGGCGTGATATGATTAAAATGCATAGAATCCAGTGTTCCTTTTGTTTCAGCAACAAAATAAATGTGTTTCACCGAGCCTTCATAGAAGGCAATCGCCCAGTCCGGATTATAATGTCCGACCGGTGTTGCGATATAGAAGCTATCCGGCAGCTTCACATAAACCGCAACATCTGTGTTGGTGTCCAGATCGGCTGCAAAATCGCGCTCGTTTGTGGAATCATACACGATATGATCGTATAGATGCCGCTGCGCTTTCATCGCATTCGTTCCGAGCTTGCCCTTGATGGTCGGTTCGGTAAAGATGTCCGTGTCGTAATGCTCATCCAGCACATTGTAGGTAATATGCTGAATAATTGCAGTTGCCTTTTCATCATTGATCAAAGCTGCCGCTTTGATGATAAATTCTTCCGGATTGAACTTGAACTGCTCAAAAACGGATTTCTCAATGCCTGTCAGAATTGCAACAACTGCTTTGCGTGTCAAACCGGTCTCTCCGACCAGCTTACCGATCAGATCATACTTTACGCTGCTGTTGGTGCGAATCTGCTTCCGACTATCATAAGTAGACGACTTTGATTTCGAGAATGCACTTCCGTCAAGGAGAGAATCCTTCGACTTGATCTCATCCATTGCGCCGGTTTCAACTTTGAAGAAGATTTTCGGCACACGAAGATTTCGGTTGATGGAAACAATCGCCTTGTTTACAAGCTCATCCGTATCAAAGTCCACCACATACACGGATTTCGGGCTAATGCGCTTCCAGAGTGCCTTGAACTCCGGCATGGCGAGCTTGTCGGGATCAACTTGCAGCTCGACATTCTTGTCGCGGGCGTTCTCCGGCTGCATAGCGCGGCTGTCATAGACGGAATCAAGAATATTGATCACAGAATCGCGGCTGTCCGCCACTTCCTCCGCAACCTGAATCGCGCCGTTTGCTTTGTCGGCATAATATTTATCGGTCAGTACGCCCTTCTTGTCGATATAGCCGTTGACAATCAAATCAAAATAAATCGCCTGCGCCGTATCGCCGTCCACGACCTGCTCGTTGCCTCTGGCGTCCACAATGACCTTGCCCTTGAACAGATCAGCGGTAACAGCCACAGGACGTCCGGCAACTGCATCGGCAAGCTCAGTCTGCAAGCCCTTTGCAAAGCTGTCATAGCTCTCACTGGCGATAACGGTCAGAACATTGATGGACTGCACATCATTTCCAAGCACGTTGGCGTCCATGCGCTCGCCGTCCTGATTGACGCACAGGCGCAGGCCACGACCGACCTCTTGCCGCTTGCGAACCTCGCTGCTGCTTTGTTTCAGTGTACAAATCTGGAACACATTCGGGTTGTCCCAGCCTTCGCGCAGTGCGGAGTGCGAGAAAATGAAACGCACAGGAGACTTTTTCGGATCACGATCCAGAAGCAGTTCCTTGTTCTTCATAATCAGGTCATAGGCGTCAATATCGTCGGACGTACCCTCCTTCTTGTCGGAGAGCTTGCTGTCGGTCATCTTACCCTTTTTGTCAACGGAGAAGTAACCGGCGTGGGTGTCATGGGCGGAAATTGCGTCCAAATAACGAATGTAGTCCTCGTCTCCGATTTCCCGCTGCATGGAGCTGAGAATGTCGTTGTACTCTTCCTCGAACATATCCGCATAGATGCCGTTGAACGGATGCCCCGCCTTATCATACTGCTTGTACTTCGCAACCTCGTCGATGAAGAACAGGGACAGGACTTTGATGCCCTTATGGAAAAGCTGACGTTCCCGCTCCAAGTGAGAAAGAATCGTCTCACGGATCTGAATGCGTCGAAGCTGGTCTTCACTGACCTTGCCGATCACGTCTCCGGCAAAGATTTTGATGCCATTCAGGAACTCCACAGAGTTATCGCGTCCGTCGATAGACTTGACCACAAAGCCTTCCTTGTACTCGTCGAGTTTGCCCGACTCGCCGGAGTTGTCATAGAGGTTGTAGCCGATACCGACCGTGGCGGTTTTCTTGCGAAGTCCCTTTGCCCCTATGCAGTCAAACTGAATGGTTGCCGTCGGGTCAGCTTTGGAAAGATTGATGCTTTCCAGATAGACAAATCCCTCGGTTGCCGTGCTGCCGGATTCCGTGATGCCCTTGACGGCGATTTTCTTGACCAGCCGTTTATTGTACGCTTCCATCGCGTCAAGGCGATAAACCATGTTATAAATGCTGTCCGCCTTGTGGGTTGCAGAGTATCGCAGCGTCAACAGTGGGCAAAACTCTTTCAGCCGTTCTTTTGTCTGCTTGCCCTCGACCGACTGCGGCTCGTCGATAATCAGAATCGGGTTCGTTTTTGCAATAATATCAATCGGGCGGCGGGAACGGAACTCGTCCAGCTTCATGTAAATACGCCGCGCGTCCTTACCCTTGGCATTGAACGCCTGAGAGTTGATAATCATGACATTGATGGCGCTATCCGACGCAAAGCGGTCAATTTCCGTAAGCTGTGCGGAGTTGTAGATGAAGAAACGAATCTTCCTGCCGTATTCCTCTGCAAAATGCTCCTGCGTCACCTGAAAAGATTTATATACGCCCTCGCGGATGGCAATGCTCGGCACGACCACGATGAACTTGCTCCAACCATAGTGCTTGTTCAGCTCATACATGGTCTTGATGTAGGTATAGGTCTTACCAACGCCGGTTTCCATTTCAATTGTCAGGTTATAACGACCTTCCAGCTTGTCCGACGGCTTGATCTGATTGGTGCGCTGCACCTTTTGCAGATGTTCCAGAATCAGCTTGTCGGAAAGCTCCGGGACAATGCGTTCATTCCGCCAACCTGTAAAATCCGTATCATCCTCTAAGCCAATCTGATAGTTTCCATCACCGCGGTCCATCATATATGTGGGCGTGAGGTACGGCTGTCCGGCAAAGACGTCAACGACTGCTTTTGCTGCATCCGCCTGAAATTTTTGGTGTTTGAATTGCAGCTTCAATCGTCTTCACCTCCAGTTTCTTCTTCAATCCACTCTTGCAGTTTCTTTTGCAGAAGTTTTTTATCAGGCAAGTATAGCTGATACTGTGACGCAAAAATGTTGGAATTTTCAGGGAGCGTCAATTCGACTACAGCATCATTTTTCTGCGGGCACAGCAAAATCCCGATTGTTGGATTTTCAAAGTCCGTTTTCTCATATCGGTCATAGTAGTTCACATACATCTGCATTTGCCCAAGATCCTGATGCTTCAGTTTTTCGGTTTTGAGATCAAACAGTACAAAGCATTGCAGCAAACGGTTGTAAAAGACAAGATCAACACGAAAATGGTCTTCCTCGAAAGTAAAGCGTTTTTGTCTGGCAACGAAAGCAAAGCCTGTCCCAAGTTCCAGCAGGAACTCCTGCAGATGGTCGATCAATCTGCTTTCCAGCTCTGTTTCCGAAAAATCGGTTTGCTCCGGAATGCCCAGAAATTCGAGAATATAGGGATCTTTCACAAGATCGGCTGGCTTTTCTGCAAGCCGTCCTTTTTTTGACAGTCTAAGTATTTGCTGCTTGTCCTTCCCAATCAGCATCCGCTCGTAAAGAGAACTTCCGTACTGACGGCTCAACTCACGCTTGCCCCAGTTTTCCTGAATTGCCAGCTGTTCATAAAAATCACGTTCTTCTTCATTTTGAATCCGCATCAGAATCAGATAGTGCGTCCACGACAGGCGAAAAGGCACATCATTTCCGAATTTCGTAACCAGCGGTTGCGAATTTGGTTCTGAGAAATCCGTAACCATCGGTGCCGAAATTCGGTTTTTATAAATTTCGTAAAATTTCCGAATATTCGTCAGCGTAGACACAGAATAACCTTTTCCAAACACATGATTCAAAGCGTCTGACAAAGTTTCTAAAACCCGTTTCCCATACTTCGCTCTGCCGGAACCGCCCTGCTGTACCTCTACGATCCACTTTCCAAGCGTGTAATAGGTCAGAAGCTGGACCAGATTTACCTCGCGGATTGCCGTATTTCTTGCGCGGTCAATTAAATCGACTGCCTTTTGGCAGAGTATTTTCAATTCCGGCACAGAATCCTCGGGATTTGCCGGCAGAATGTTCTTGTTCTCCATGTCACGCTTCATCAGATCACCCTCACGCGCTTGGAAATGTCGCCCGCGTCCTCCGGCATATAGAGCTTGAAAATCTCGAACACGTTGATCTTCTCCGGGCTGGACGCAAAACCGGAATCGCGGAAGACGGCGCGGAGCGGGCGGCGCTGTGCGATCTCCTTGACCACACTTTCGGGGATATTTTTGTCAAAGCAGGCGATCAGGTCGCCGTCGTTGTAGGTGTGTACAGTGCAGCCGCCCAACTGCTCGGACTTGTAGGGCAGGGACAGCGGCAGCCCCCAGTCGATCAGGCAGCCGAACAGCAGGTCGAGGTCGGTGCGGTCATCCTTGATGTTGGATTCCAGCCCTGCGAGCATCCCCTGATCGTAGTCATCCGGCGCATAGTAGACATCCTTCATGTTGGTATCGTCCAGCTTGAGGACGCGGAAACCGATGTCGAGGTCTTGCGTGGTCATGGGGCTTTCGGACTTGATCTTATCCCCGGCGCGGCGGATGCGCTCCTTGCCGATCTCGCAGATGTTCTTGTAACCTGCTTTGTAGGCTTCGCTCTTTTCGTCACAGGGTTCGGGAAGCTGCACCATGATGAATTTGCGGTGTCCGCCGTCCTCAGCGTTGAGCTGCATAACGGCATGGGCGGTGGTGGCGGAACCGGAGAAGAAGTCCATGTAAATTCCATTTTTTTCATCAACAGACGCAATCAACAAATGTAAAAGAGAAACTGGCTTTGGGTAGGAAAAATAGCTCTTTCCATCAAAAATTCTTTCGACCTCTATGCCACCGTCACTTTTCAAGCTAACAATAGAACGCAGAAGCATCTTGCTAACATCTCTAAGATACTTAACAGAACTTGGTTGCGTGTTCTCATCTTTTGCAAACCATAACCCGCCACACATATAACTTCCATCATATCGTTCGATTATATGTTCGTAATCTGCTTGTGTGTGAAACGTACTCTCATTCCAGCGCCAGCCACGGTCTGGCACTTTTGTTGGCTTTCGCGTCTTTGGGTGAATAACATCATAACGTGGGCCAAATGTATCGGCATTCGGCCAGCTCATATTGATTTTCCCCCAAGGTTCATAATTATCATCCAAATTGCAGTATAAGGTAATTCCTCTATCGTAACCTTTCTTATTATAGAACACCTTTAACTCTTTTTCTGCTTCAGCAATAGGGATTCTCTTTTCCTTCATTTCTTCAATGAATTCAAAAACAGCATCGATACCGTCTTTAAGCATAACAAACTGTCGTTGAATTCGAGCATCTTTTACATAGACCAGAACATATTCATGAATATTCCCTATTCCTTTATTGTCATTTTTAGGGATTCGTTTATTCCAAGTAATGCAATCGACGAAACAGTCTTCGCCCATAGCTTCATCGCAAATCTTCCGCAAATTGTCAATCTCGTTGTTATCGATTGAAACAAATAGCACACCATCATTTGTCAGCAAATTCCTCGCCAGCATCAGCCTCGAATAAATCATACTGCACCAATCAGAATGAAACCGTCCGTTGGTGTCGGTATTCTTGAACAGACGGTTTTCGGCCTCGTCGTACATTCCCATCTGCGCGTTTTCTTCTTCCTGCGAGCGCATGAAATCGTCGGCATAGATAAAGTCGTTACCGGTGTTGTACGGCGGGTCGATATAGATCATCTTGACCTTGCCGAGATAGCTTTCCTGCAACAGCTTGAGAACTTCCAGATTGTCGCCCTCGATGTAGAGGTTTTCGGTGGTGTCCCAGTCCTTGCTCTCCGCCATGCAGGGGCGAAGCGTCTTCCGGATCGGCTTGTTGGCTTCCACGATAGCCGCCTTCTTGCCGACCCATGTGAACTCGTATGCCTCATCGCCGTCCACCACGTCCGGCGAAAGCATCTGTTTCAGCAGCTCAAAATTGACCGCCCGCTTGTACACCTTCTTCTCCGGCGTGCTGTGTTCCTCATCCAGCATCTCCGTGATGCAGTTTGGAAACAGGGCAGCAATGCGGTCTATATTCTGCGCCGTCAAGTCCGGCGATTCAAATTTCATGTGGTTCATTAGGATTTTTCTCCTCATCTTCTTGTTGAGTATTATTGCTATCTGGCAACATGCTAAAGTCAATCTCAGATAGCCGTTGCTGCAATTCTGTTATAGCCGGGGGAATGTCAATTTTATATGATGCAAGCTGCTTTGCTATTTCACTCATGGCTCTTGTCGCTGGGGCTATTTCGCTTTGCAAAGCGGCAATTTTACCAAGGTTGGCAATGGCGGCAATTACTTCGGGCTTCAAAGTGCATTCACCTGTCGCAAACCGTCCAATCTGCGACAAGGTTTTTGAGACTTCCGGACTAATAATTGGCTGATTTGATGTAATGCTTTTTAACGCTTCGGATACGACAAGCAAGCCACTTGTGTCAATCGGAGAATGTAAAGCTGCCAAAGCTGAACTTAGTGTGTTATTAAAATCTGTGGATGTAACTTCGGTGTTTGTTTCTTTCGCACCAATTAGTTTTCCAATGGCTGAATCCAGTTCTGTATTCACTTTCTTAAAAAGCTTGTGTGCCTTGTTGAATTGCTCATAGTCTATATTGTGAGCATGCATTACATCGTTTCTGTAGTTGCGAATTTCAGAAAATGAGCTGCAAAGTGTCTCTACGCAGTCATCTCCCAGAAGAAGCGTCCACAATCTATTTTCATCTAATTTGTTGATAGCATCCAGCAGTTCAGCTCGCGTAAACTGCCATGACAATGTTTTGTTAATCGTTTCTTTTGCCTTTTTGACAAATGCCGCATCCGAAAAAAGCGTTTCAAAAATGTTCCCAAGCTCCTGTTCTTCCAATCCCACAATTACTTTTTGAGAATTTTCATCGCCATGAAGTGAACTTGCAAGATACAGAAGCTTTCGCAGTTTTCGTTCGAATTCATTTACTATTGGATACAATGCTTTGTTAAAATAAGCGGAGCATTCGTTTGCGAGAACTGTAGGTCTGTAATTTTCGCACACTTTCCTGTTGAGCGGGTCAAGAATTTTTGCCGCTTCCATACTTACGCCAGGAACACTTATCAACAGAGTCCAGCATTTACTATTCTCAATCGTTGTAATCTCTTTAGTAACCTTTGGGGAAATGCTCAGGTTCTCCAAATCAGCTTTGTATTGGTCAGACGTAAAAAGATATTCTTGAATCACTTCATTTCCTCCATTCTCTCTGTAATTGTTTTAACTCCGCGTTCATTTCCATCCGCCGATTTAGCTGCTTCTCTCGCCGCATTTTGTTTTCCAGCACGGAAATCTGCCTTTCAAGCTGCTTCTTCTTTTCATCACGCTCAACAGACTCTTTCAGGCTCTCGCCGGAATCTGTTTGCAGATTGTCCCCGGCAATCTGGCGAACGAGGCTTTCGTAGACGGCGTCCATATTCAAACCATCGATACCAAGATGCAACTCATCCTCCGGCATCCAGTCGGTATGATAATAGCGGCTCACCTTGAAGGCGTTGCTGCCGGACGCAGCAGCCTCCTTGTAGCCGATCCACGCCTGAGCCTTGCCGTCACAGGTCAGAATAAAGAGAATGTGGTACGGGATTTCCTTGTCGATTTGTTTCAGCACCGCTTCGTCAAGCTGCGGATCATTCAGCCGCACCTCGAACACTTCAAGCTCGGTCACTGCTTCGCCCGCAGCAATATTCAGCGTAGACGCTGCCAGCTTATTACGCCAGTACACCAGCCGGATCTGATCGACAAACACACGGCGCAAAGCAGGGGAAACCTCAAGATTCTCATAGAATTTCTGCTTCGGTATTCTTTTGTTAAATTCAGTCGCTTGAGGAAAGCCTACCACTTTTAAAGTCACCTGCCAAACTTAGCTTTTAGTTCCGGATCACCATCTATCTCTTCAATTACCCACGGCTGCAAAAAATAATTTATTTGCGGGTCTGCCATATTTACTGCATGGGTTGATCCTGCAGGCAAAATGACATAAAAATGTTGCAATTCTAAAACCACCCCATCATGCATCGGAAGCATCGCTGTATGAGTAGGCTCATTAAGGAGATACCTTATTAGTTCTACTTTGTTGCCGTCAATTCGCTTTAAATAAGCAACCCGAGCTTTTTTCAGCCGCTTATTATAATATTTGTCCTTGATCTTTTTTGCGATGATTACAACTAAAAACACTACCAAAATTGATGTCGATACAACAAATACAATTCCAATTGCAAATCCGTATTTGTCGCGGAAACTTGTCATATACAGTTTCTCTATTATTACATTCGGAAGAAAAAGCAGCAATCCGCTTGCAACCGATAAAGCACCAAGTATGCGCGGGGGCAACTTCAAAAAATCAACAATATTTTTCATATAACCATCCTTATTTCACAACTAAGAAGCAAATCAGCTCAAAATCATCCAGCCCCGAAACTGCACTGAGCAGTGCAGATGTGCCGCCGCTTTTGAACAGACTGTCAATATCGTTTTCTTCTTTTGCGTCAATAATGGAATTGATCGCCTCGCTCAGTAGCTCAGAGATTTCACCCATTTTGCGTCCGTCATCCGTCTCATCATTGAATCGCTTACAAAGCTCCGCACAAGGCTCACCCTTGCCACGGCAAAGCAGACGCATCGTGTCGAGCAATTTCTTCGGGTTGAGGTAATCGCAGACAATTTCGCCATCTTCGCTGATGTAGACCATGTAGAAGGGGTGAATCCGGTTCCGGTTGTCAATGTTCACGCTGTCATTGATATTTCTGAGGACGAAAATCACACCGGCAGGAGAATCCTCCGTCTGCCCAACAACGGTGTGCAGACCCTTTGGTGCGGTTTCAATGTCCTCGTGCTGCTTCATGTATTCGAGCAGATCAAGCCGGAACTCATTGAGGCCCAAATCCATGATGGAAATACCACTGATCATGTCCTCAATGTCCACGACTTCTTCTTGCAGCTGCTTGAGCTGCGCACGGCGATATTCAAGATCACCTTTTTCCTCGGCGTTGATCAGGTCATCGTCACCGGTGGAGGTCATAACTGAAATCTTCATGCGGGTTTCCACACGGCTTTTCAGGTTGATATACTCGTCGAGGTCCATATCCGGCCAGAAGTTTACGAGCTGGATATGGTCGTTTCTGCTTCCGATACGGTCAATTCGTCCGAACCGCTGGATAATGCGAACAGGGTTCCAATGAATGTCATAGTTGATGAGATAGTCGCAATCCTGCAAGTTCTGACCTTCGGAAATACAGTCGGTTGCAATCAGAATATCAAGCTCATCGGTACTTCCGGGCAGGAGTACCGACTTTCCTTTGGAAACGGGTGAGAAACAGGTTAGAACCGTGTTGAGGTCTGCCCGGAGCTTTGGAATGGTAGTCTTTCCGTCAACTGTGCCGGTGATCTCTGCCGTTTCCAGCCCGAAATTCTCTTTCGCAAATCTGCTGACATTCGCAAAGAGATAGTCTGCGGTATCAGAGAATGCCGTGAAAATAATGATCTTCTTATTGCCAGGATTGATGGGATGCGCGATTTTCTTCCGGATCAAGTCGAACAGCGTTTGCAGCTTCGTGTCATGCTCCGGCGTGATGTCGGCAATCATAAGGGACAGCAGTTCCAGATTCTCCGCGTCCTTTTCCAATTCGCGCATCCATGAAACATAATCCATATCAGCAAGATCAATTTTGACTTTCTTGCCGACGGAGAAGAAGTCGGTGTTCTGGTCATCGTAATCAAAATCTTCTGCGCCGGAAATCTCAGTTAGATTCAGGACGCAGCCTCCGGACTGATAGCTTTTGATTGTTTCAATGGTATCTTCAATCAGCTTTTTGATGCGGTCAATCGTCAAGCGGAAAGAAGCAACCGAGCTTTCCAGACGTTTGAGAAGGTTGATGCTCATAAGACGCCGAATGCCTTCTTCACGTCCCTGCTGGGTCAGGCTGTTTCCCTTGTGGTGCGTCATGTCGATGTATTTTGCCAGCTTCGACGGCATGATATAATTCGACGGCGTATAGATCGTCAGGCTCAACGACATGAGCAAATTATAAATATCGTTATAGTTGATAGCGTCGCTCAGGTCTGTCAGGCAGGGACGCAGCGAAATCGGCGGCAGACGCTCCGGAAATTTGCCGATGTCAGAAGTGTTGTAATACTTTTCAATGTGCTTTCTTGACCGTGCAATCGTCACGCTGTCCAGCAATTCAAAGAAATCAAAATCCAGCGTCCGCAAAAGCTCGTCCGTCGTGCGTTCGTCGGCAGGAAGCTTGCTCCATGCGTTGAAAGCCTTCTGTGCCTGACGGAAGATTTCGTCAATACTTTTGGTCGTATCGAGCTTTTTGCTCATCTGCGAAGCATCGCCCTCATAGGCGAGTGCAAGCTGATTTTTGAGGTCAATAAACTTGTTGTTGACCGGTGTTGCCGAGAGCATCAGCACCTTCGTTTTCACCCCGGCGCGAACGACTTTATTGAGTAGTTTCAGATAGCGGTTTTCCTTTGCGTCCTCGCCGGACACCTCCCCGCCATTGCGGAAGTTGTGGCTCTCATCAATGACAACAAGATCATAGTTGCCCCAATTCAGGCGGTCAAGATCAATGCCGTTCGACTGCCCATGCTCACGGGAAAGGTCGGTATGATAGAGGACATCATAGCGCAGACGGTCTGTGGCAATGGGATTATTGATATAGTTGCCCTTGTATGTATTCCAGTTCTCAGAGAGCTTTTTGGGGCAGAGAACAAGCACAGATTTGTTGCGGTTCTCGTAATACTTGATGACGGCAAGCGCAGTGAAGGTTTTACCAAGACCTACGCTATCTGCCAGAATGCAGCCGTTAAATTTCTCAAGTTTACTGATGATGGCAAGAACTGCATCGCGCTGGAAGTTATAAAGCATTCCCCAGATTTTGCTTTCCTTGAAACCTGTTGCCTCATTCGGCAATTCGTCTTCGGAAATGTCATCAAGAAACTCCTTGAAAATGTTATAGAGTGCAACAAAGTAGATGTATTCTGGAGCGTTCTCACGATATGCAGCGGAGATATTCTCAATTACGACGTCAGTGACCTCCTGCAACTTCTTCTTGTCGTTCCAAAGTTGTTCAAAGAGCCTGAGAAAGTAGTTGGCATTTTCAAAGCTCTCTGTCTTCTGCACCGGATAGTAGGCGTTGTTGCCGCGCTCGCAACCGAGATCAACTGTCGTAAATCCATTGATGGGCATATAGGTGCTTTCATCGACCGTCATAAAACCCATCATCTGCTCCTGCGTGACGTTCGATTTGAAAACCACCTTGCGTCGAATCCAGTCTGCACACTCTTTTGCAATCGCTTTTTGCGTTAATTCATTGCGGAGCTTTACTTCAAATTCGGTGCCATACAGACTGCTCTCTCTTGAAATGCGGGGAATGTAAAACTCACGCTGCGCCTTTGATGCCTTCTCGGTTACAAATGTCGGGGAAGTGAAAATAAAACGCAGTCCGTCGATGCCCTCAAGCTGTTTTTTGAGTTCCTGATACGCATAGATTGAGAAGCAAGCGGCGGCAACGGATATCTTACTGCCTTTATGAATACCCGCTTGCAGATCGTCTTTGACGGTCTTGTTAATGTTGTCTATAATCTGCATTCCATCACCTCAAAAGAATTTGAGATTCACGGTTTGCCAGGGCTTATCTTTGCGCAGCTACATTTCTTTCCCTGGCGCACACATATCTTCTCATTGAAACCATCTAAAATTCGAGACGGCCAAACAAAGTACTTATTACGTGCTATCCTCTCTTTTCGTACTTTGCCCGCAGATCGATCAATACCTGCTGGTAGCTGATCTGCCCGCTGGCGATGCGGTCGAGGCTGCTGTTGGTCGATTTGCTGATCGTCATGCCTTCGGCAGCAAAGGTTCCGCGGATGTTGCGGAGATTGCTTTTATGCTGCGGAGTAGCAGTATATTTCTCGGAAGCTCATTGTTATCATATCATATTGGCTGTCCCATAAAGCGGACTTGATCATGCGTTTTCACGCGAATCCGGCACAATTTCCATAATATCTTCCACGCCGCAGTCCAGTGCCGTGCAAATTTTCAAAAGTATCTCCGTCGTAACATGACCGTTTCGCCCCATTTTTGTGACGGATGCCGGGCTAATGCCCGCTTTCGCGCACAGATCTTTCTTTTTCATATCCTTGTCAATCAGCAGTTTCCAAAGCCTCTTGTAGCTCACAGCCATAGTTCGATTCCTCCAGATGAAAAAAGTGCTCTGCTGCTTTGCAGAACACCTTTGTGCAAAGCTGCCAAGTCTAACAACAGCGCTTCGCAGCGTTGTATTTTATTGTATCAAAACAGGATGGAAAATGCAAGGAAATGATAAATACGAACGATTTTTATTTCGCAGACCACTTATCGAATTCGCCCTTATCTTTGTTTATTGCCGCGCAAATTTTGCATCTCATAAGGCGCATGAATCGTGCTGTTTTGCGCGCGAAAATTCTATGCTATTCGTACCGAATGCGCAAACATTAATTAAGTGTCTTCATCGAATCCACCATAAATGCAGTTGAGCCTTTCTCGTTTCTCTGCTACAATAGCCATAAAAGAAACATACAGCGGAGGTTCTTCCATGATCCGTGAAATCTGCAAAGATGAATTTTTTTTATCTCAAAAGTCAGAACCTGCCACGGCTGACGATTTGGCAATCGTGCAGGATTTATTGGACACGCTGGCCGCGCACAAGGATGGCTGCGTGGGCATGGCGGCGAATATGATCGGTGTCAACAAGCGCATCATCGCGTTTGACAACAACGGCGCATACATGGTCATGTTCAATCCCGTGATCGTCAAAAAATCCGCGCCGTATGACGCGGAGGAGGGCTGCCTGTCGCTGACCGGCACGCGGAAAACGAAGCGATACCAGACCATCAAGGTGCAGTGGCAGAACGAGCAGTTCCAGACGCGCATCAAAACATTTACCGGCTGGACGGCGCAGATCATTCAGCATGAAATTGACCATTGTGAGGGGATTTTGATATGATTTTGTATTTTTCCGGCACTGGAAACAGCAAATATGTCGCCAAGCGAATCGCAGACGCGCTGGGCGATGCGCTTGTGAATCTGAACGACCACATCAAGGCTTCCGACACTTCTTCCGTTGAAACCGGTGAGCGGGTTATCATCGTCACACCGACCTATGCGTGGCGGATTCCGCGCGTCGTGCGCGATTGGCTTCTGAGAACGGAGCCGCGCGGCGCGAAGCAGGTGTGGTTCGTTATGACCTGCGGCGGCGAGATCGGCAACGCCGACAAGTACAATCGCGAACTCTGCGCAGAAAAGGCGATTTCCTGCATGGGCACGGCGCAGATCGTTATGCCGGAGAACTACATTGCGATGTTCTCCGCGCCGCAGGCGGACAAAGCGCGGCAAATCGTCGCCAAAGCCGAACCGGATATCGACCGCGCCATCGCCGCGATTCAAGCCAATCAGCCGTTCGCGCCGACACGGAACAATCTCTATGACCGCCTCATGAGCGGCCCGGTCAACCCGATTTTCTATAAATTCTGCGTCAAAGCGGATGCTTTTACTGTCTCGGACACCTGCATCGGCTGCGGGCAGTGCGCAAAGCTCTGTCCAATGAATAACGTCACGCTCAAAGACGGCAAGCCGGTTTGGGGCAGGAATTGCACCCACTGCATGGCGTGCATCTGCTACTGTCCGGTCAGCGCGATCGAGTACGGCAAAAAGAGCGTTGGACAGCCGAGGTATCACTTTGAGGCGCTGTAAAGAGAAATTTCACAGAAAATAGTCAACGATAGGGGAGGGGTCTTATATGCTGCTTGCCATTCATCTTGTCATGACCGGATCATTCGTTCTGCTGGGCGTTGTGTTTGCGTCCGGGAAAGGAACCGGACTGATTGCCGGTTATAACACGGCCACCGCCGAGGAGAAAGCAAACTACGACAAAAAGAAGCTTTGCAAGGCCATGTCGCGGCTGATGTTCGCGCTGGCCGGGTGCTGGCTGGTCATTGCGTCGAGCGAGGTTTTCAAGGAAATCGCTCTGCTGTGGATCGGGCTGGTGCTGTTTCTTGTCATTAGTGTTTTTGGGGCTGTGTATGTAAACAGAGGATGTAAAGTCAGACCATGATACGAAAATTCGAAACTCAGGATCTGGACACCGTCATGCAGATCTGGCTGCACGGCAATTTGGACGCCCATGTGTTTATCCCGGCGAGCTTTTGGACCGGGCATTTTGAGATCGTGCGCAATATGCTCCCGCAGGCGGAACTCTATGTCCACGAAAACGAGGCCCCCCGGCAAATCGACGGCTTCATCGGTCTGACGGAGAACCACATCGAGGGGATTTTCGTTGCAAAATCCGCGCGTTCCAAGGGCATTGGAAGAGCGCTGTTGGGGTATGCAAAGTCGCGCAAACCGCGCTTAACGCTGAGCGTCTATCAGAAAAACGAGCGGGCGCTTGCGTTTTATCAGCGCGAGCAGTTCACTGTGCAGTCGGAAGGCATCGACGAGGACACGAACGAAGCGGATATCCAGATGCTCTGGACGCGGTAGACACAGAAAAATTGACGGAGGA
>UMIJ01017576.1_pt1 | contig 17053 bp, 5 predicted proteins | sample 1965741 | NCBI WGS metagenome assembly UMIJ01 (sample SAMEA4836121, study PRJEB28245) | human gut metagenome | biome: gut microbiome; material: fecal sample | place: Denmark | collected 2008
TCTGCCTTTACCCGGTCGGCTCTGTCTGAAATATGATAGGAACCCTTGAAGGTACGTTTCACCTGATACAGACATCCGTCTGCCTCCTCATACAGGTCCTGGAAAGTGATATCTCTTCCATCTGAGAAAACAATCCCCATAGATGCGGAGATCATTACCTCCAGGTTTTCTTTCACATAATCAATATGCAGCTTCGCAGAAAGTACACGCAGACTCTCCTCCGCCGCTTCCCTGGTCATATCCGGCAGAAATACTACAAACTCATCACCGCCCAGACGACAGACGATGTCCTGAGCCCTGCAATGCTTCTTCATGATCAGGACAACCTCGCAGAGAGCCCTGTCTCCCCACATATGTCCCATGACATCATTGAGCGTTTTGAAATTATCCAGATCCACAATAGCAAAAGTATTTACACATCCCGGATGAAGTTCCTGCACAAGCATCTGGTTTATAGCAGATGTGCCCGCTGCCCTGTTCATGGCACCTGTCAGAAGATCCGTCCTTGCCTCCTTCTGAAGCTTGAGCATATCATTCTCCATATCCGTAACATCCTCGATACTGCCGACCATACGGGACACTTTTCCCGATTCATCGTACAGATTCGTAGTCTTGATCTGCAGATACCGCATACGACCTCCTGCCCATACTTTCGCCTTCTGTGAATGCAAAGCTTCAGCAGAATCTGCCCTGGCGAATATATCCCTGATCACAGAACAGGTTTCCGGATTGATCTCCCTGATTTTCCGAAGCATGACCGGTACGCTGAGCTCTGACTGATCCAGTCCCAGATTCTGATATTTGTCATTCAGAAACTGTATCTGTTCTGTTTCCACATCATAAGTAAAAACGCACAGGTCACTCTCCCTTGCTGTGATGCGGTAAGTTTCCTCATTCAGCATAAGCTGACGGTTCAGATTGCGGATAGCGATCCTGTCCTCACGCCGGAAATACAGATAAACTCCAATAACTACTATAAGACTCAGGATGATCACCAGTGTAATCACAAATACCCATATCCGGTATCTGAGTCCTGCCTGATGAATATACCTGTTATCAGCCATTGTTACCGCAAACAACTTTGTACCGTCCACAGGTGCCGCAGTCACCATATAATCTCCATCTTCATCTGAAATCGCAAAGTAATATCGGAATCCACTGTCCATCTGGGACTTAATATCGGAAATCGGCAGACTCAGTTCACGCCCCTCCAGCCAGGTCAGGAAATCATTACCAAAAGTGTCATTGCCGCCATCAGGCACAATATATTTTCCATGATTATCCATCACAAAAAGCCCTGCATATCCTTTTCTACGGTCTGCCTTTCCATATACGTCCAGACTGCTGCACGGAAGCGTCCCACAGAGCACTCCCTTAATCTGCTGTGCCTCATTTTTGACAGGTACTGACAATATCACTCCATCTGCATAGGAATATCCATTTTCTGCCAGACCCCTGTTACCTAACACAGCCATCAGGAAATATTCTTTCAGGGAATAAGCCTGTCCGTCCTGCACGCAGCGGCCATCCTCACTGATAATCTTCAGCGAATCAAACTTCTCTGTGTGACGGTGAAATTTCTCCCTCAGCATCTCCTCTGTCTGTACTTCATCTAAAGGCATATCACTGATATAATCTGCCGCACACTCCAGAAGATCATAGTACATATCAATCCGGCTTCCGACAAGTGCTGCATTCTGCTCTGTCCATTCCAGAAGAGAATCTCTGGCTCTGGAATTCTCTGTTTTCATCACAAAACTATTAAAATAAAATAAGACAGCTGTAATGATAATCACTGCGATCAGTCCTGCCATAAACAGAATCCGCTTTCGCTTCTTTTTATCATCTGTGCCGTTCTTATCATCAAATCTTTTCATACGCAGCTTTCTCTCCTCCGCTCTCGTTCTGCCTATGATAAAGTCATATACTGCCAGTCCTTTCTACAGACTGGCAGTTATGTCTTGTATTTCATTATATGGACCTGTGGAGAGATTGTCAAACAGAACGTCACTATGCACATATGAAAAGCGGAGCCCGCAAACGGACTCCGCTCTGGTGTTACTTATTTATCATTTTTTCTTTTCTTCTTGTAGAAGATCCCGCCTGCAATGGCAAGGGCTGCTATTACAAGAACTGCTGCATAAGCACCGATCGGGGTGTTATCGCCGGTCTTGACTGCTACCTTTCCACTGAGTGCACTGCTGTAGGAAGCCGGTGTTGAACCTCCGCTTGCAGGAGTTCCTGATGACGGAGTACTCGGTGTGGCTTTGTTGACGATCTTAAGCAGGCCACCCTTGTAAGAATAATCAATTTCTCCACTTACAGAGAAGTTATAATCATCATCAACTTTGATCGTTACACTTCCTGCACCTGTATATCCGGTCGGAGCCTGAACCTCTGTCAGAGTGTAGGTACCCGGTTCAAGTTCTAATTCATGAGCACTTGCCTCGGATGTCCACTCATCGATCACAGATCCGTCCTCATCAGTCAGTCTGAAACTTGCACCTGCAAGACCGACACCATTTCCATCAGTCTTCTGTACGCGAAGCTTACCGTCTGTATCTTCCGGAATTTTGTTTACAAGGTTGATGTTACCGGCCAGGTTATCCTTACTTAAAGCAACTGTACCTTCACCGGTTACTTCATATTCAAAGACATCAAGGTCAAGAATATTTCCGTCTGCATCTGTTTCCAGAATGTAGTAATTGATCGGCTCTGTACCGTCTTTGCCTCCAAGAGGAACCTCAACAGTAACTGTGTCATTCTGTACCAGTTGCACTACCGTGAACAGGTTATAAACACCATCATCACCCTTTGTAAAGATACCTGCATAGAACGTATCGTCCGTAGTTGTCTGTGTGGTGCCTTTCAGTACCTGTTTGTTAATGTTGATCTCGCCCTTATAGGAGTAACCTGTAGGAATATCAAAGAATACATTCTCCAGGTTTACAGCACCTTCCTTAGGACCAGCTTTCAAATCAAGTTTCACGGTATTGGAACCGCCATCAACTGTACACATAAACTGTGATCCATTATGCATACTCTGCTGATCAAGATTAATCACATTGCCGTTTGCATCTGTCTCATATACATAATAGGTGCCCTGTGCCAAATCACTGAAGGTTACACTTCCTGCGGAAGCATTTACCAGATGAATGGCCTGCGGGAGAGCGCCCTTGTATGGATACTTACCTGCTGCATCTGTAAACAGATTTACATAGAAGGTATCGTCCTGAGCGATCAGGTCTGTGAAATCACCGCCATTTGCGTAAGTAACTTTCTTGGTTACTGTGATCTGACCGGAACCAGATGCCTGGTAGTCAACCATAGTAACTTCGATTACGTCCTTATCCTCCATCTTAAATGTCTGATCCGGAGCCACTGTGTAGCCGGACGGAGCTGAAACCTCACTTAATGTGTAGGTCTCGCCTACTGTGAGGAGACCTGTGATCTCATGAGCCTTTCCGTCAGATGTCCACTTGTCAATTTCCTTGCCGGTGGAATCTTTCACTACGAGCTGTGCACCGCTGAGTGCTTTGCCGCTCTCGTCAGTCTTGAGGATACTTGCTTTGGTCGGAGCATCCTTCATTACAACCTTGGTTGTCTTTCCTGTCTTATCAACAGTAAACTCAATATCTTTAGCTGTTCTGTATCCTGCCGGGGCACTTACTTCGTGAAGAGTATAAGTTACATCTGCAACGAGCGCTGCTGTAACTGCATGAGTCTTACCATCAGATGTCCACTCTTCCATTACCTTGCCATTCTTGTTCAGGATCTGAAGTTTCGCACCTGCGATCTCTTTCTCGCCTGTCAGGTCTGTCTTGCTTACTGTTACGCTTGTCTGTGCATCTTTCATTACAACTTTCGTTGTAGAACCATCTTTGTTTACTGTGAACTTCACATCATCTGCAATCGCATATCCGTCCGGAGCTTCGATCTCACGAAGGATGTAAGATTCACCTGCTTTAAGTTTCTTAGTTACTTTATATTCCTCATTTGTAGAAGTCCAGGATTCCAGAACTGTCTTACCATCGCTGGACAGAATCTGTAATTTCGCTCCAGGAAGCTCCTTGGTACCTGCCAGGTCTGTCTTGGAAACTACTACTACATTTTTAGCGTCGTGCATGGTTACTAACTGCTCATTGCCTTCGATGGAATCTACATGAACTGTAAATTCAACATCCTTTGCATATGCATAACCGTCCGGTGCTGTCTTCTCATGAAGAATATAGGTGTTGCCTGCAACAAGTGGTTTCTTGCAGTCTTTTTCTGTAATGATTACAGGTTTGTCTGTAGTTGTCCACTCTGCAATTACGCTGTTATCTGCTTTATCCAGAATCTGAAGGACTGCTCCCGGAAGTTCATCTGTATCGGTGATATCCTTCTTGCTTACCTTGATCTGAAGTTTGGCATCTCGCATTACTACTAATGTCTCAGTCTTATCGTTAATAACGATTTCGCCTTTCTTATTCAGAGTAAAGTTAATGTCTGCTGCCTTTGCATATCCTGTCGGTGGTGTAACTTCCTGAAGAGTATATGTCTCACCAACATTGAATACACCTGTTACTGTTGTATCCTCTCCGGCTTTCGTCGTCCATTTTTCAACAACTACTTTACCATCCTTATCAACAACCTGAAGCACTGCTCCACCAATAGAATCTTCACCGGTGATTGCTTTCTTGCTGATAGTTACTTTTGTCTGCTCATCTTTCATAGTTACAACAACCGCTTCATCAGTTGCATTAACTGTAAATTCCTTTTTATCTGCAACTGTATATCCAGCCGGTGCCTGTACCTCTTCAAGATAATAGGTCTTTCCTGATTCAAGCTTCGCTGTAACAATATGTGCTTCTAATCCTGACTGCCACTCATTTTCAACCACATTGTTTTTTTCATCCACAATTCTTAATGTTGCGCCTGCGAGAGCCGTTCCATCTTCTTTTGTCTTGAGCACACTAACTGTCCGTGGTTTATCAATCATGGTAATTACTTTTGTTTGTTCTGCCTCATCTAAAAGACTTATACTATTTTCCTCTGTATTGTCATTTACAATCGTAATTTGTCCATTGCCGAGCACTTTAAATTCAATATTCTCAGCAGTCAAATATCCAGCCGGTGCTTTTTCTTCATGGAGTATATACGTCTCTCCTGAAACCAAATCGGCTTTTACAACGTGAACAGATCCCTCAGAAGTCCATTCATCAATAACAGTTCCTGTTTTGTCTTTAATCTGAAGAACTGCTCCTGGTAATTCTTCATCGGCACCTAATGCTTGTTTGCTAATAAATACCGCATTTTTATTATCAGTCATTACTACTGTCTGCATATGATCAGTCAGATTTACACCATCATCTTCCACTACAGTAAATTCAATGTCTGCCGCAAGACCATATCCTGCTGGTGGTGTAATCTCTTTCAGAACATATTTACTACCAACAGAAAGTCCGCCAATAATCTGCGGCTGTTCACCAGATGTCCAACTTGTAACTAATGTTTCTGTTTTTTCTTTTGTTTCTTCTGACTCCGTAATTTTATACAATGCCAGTTCCGCTCCAGGAAGCTCATCTTTTCCGTTTAATGCTTTCTTGCTAATTGAAACTTTTACAGGATAGTCAATCATTGTAATCTTATCTACAACCTTATCATCAATCTCGACTTCTCCTTTTTCAGTAAGCTTAAATGCAATATCTGCGGCTTTATAATAAGTATCCGGAGCACTTTCTTCATGAAGAATATAATTTCCTGCCGGAAGTTTTGAAATAACTTTCTCTGTTGTGCCGGAAGTCCATTCTTCTACTACTTCATTAGTTTTACTGTTAATAATCTGTAATGTTGCTCCTGAAAGTTCTTCCGTTCCTGAAACAGTTTTTTTAGAAACAATAACTTCTGTAGGTTTATCCTGCATTACTATTGTCTGGGTCTTTCCATCAGCAGATACTTCAAACTCAATTTTTTCTGCTATGGTATAACCATTTGGAGCCGCTGTTTCTACCAGAACATATTTTTCTCCCGGAATCAAATTGTTGAACTCTTCTGGCTCTGTTCCTGATGTCCACGCTTTAACCGGTTCATCCATATTGTCTTTTTTATACAGTTTCAATTCTGCACCAGGTAATTCAGCACTATTTGTAATATCCTGTTTACTGATTTTTACTGTTGTGCGGACGTTAGTCACTGTATAAATATTTTTTTCACCGGAAATGAAAGAAGTATATCCTTCAAGATTACCAACTTCTTTTACAGAATATTTAATTTCCTTTTCCTGCTTCTTACCTTCTTCTGTTTCAGACAGTTTTCTCGGAAGTTTTGTCCATGTATGAATCCATACATTCTGAGCAGATGTGCCAGCCAAGGTTACTGCATCACCATATGGCTCTTCTGCATTATATTCCTTTGTCTCTAAATTATAAGTCTGACGATATAACTGGAATTTAACTGCCGGTCTGTTTGCGTAACTATCATCATTCCAGTATTTGAGCACTGTTACTTGTGTTGTATCTGTTTCATGATAGTTTGTAATAATACATGTTTTCCAACTATCACTTTTCTCCGGTTGTACTGCATTTCCCTTCTGACCATTCTCATAATTTGTAAGATATTCATAGGAAACCTGATAATTTCCAGATGGGAATTTTGTTGTCTCCTCTACAGTATAAATGATCTTATGATATTTATCACCTTCACCACGTACTGTATTTACCGGAAGCTTTTCCCATTTTGTGTACCAGTTGTTTGCATCACTTAATGTGATTGCATCACCAAACTGTTTTCCATCTGCCTTTAAGACAACTTCAATAGAATCTGGACGAAGTCCTTTTTCATTCTCACCGTCATCCCAGATTTTCTGTACTTCGAGATCAGTTGTTTCAGGAGTATGTTTGTTTACAAGTGTATAACTAAAGGAATTTTTATCCTGCGAAATACCTCCTGTTATACTGTTCGTATACTTGTCATTATTTTTGTACTCTTTTTCTTTTACTGTATAAGTGATAAGATTTCCATCTTCATACTTATACAGTTTTGACCAACTACCCGTCCAGTTATTATCCTGATTTAAGGAAATGGTATCTGTTTTTACATTAGCATCATTTGGATATGCATTTACTGGTTCAGTTACTTCATTTACTGTCTTCCACAGCTGCACTTCCAGCTTTTTCGGTCGATAATTGTCTGTATTGTATGTATCATCCCAAATCTTAGTTACATCTACAGATACTGTTTCAGGAGTATGTTTATTTGTAATAGTAACTGTCTGAGCACTTCCTCCTTCTCCAGTTATATCAGTTGTACTGTATTCAGGTTGTTCATATTTCAATCCTTCAGAATTAATATATGTAATCTCCTCTTCTACTTTATAATGCATACGCTGTGTCACATTATTGGAATCCAATTTGTATTCATCCAGATCAGTCCATGTCTTTGTCAAATTATTTGGTGTATTCAAAATCTGATCTGTATCAAATACAGCTCTATTTTCTTCTGTCCAGCTTGTTTCATTATCTTTTCTGGAATACAGTATAAAACTGAGTTTTTTAATGTTATTCCGTACATGGTCTCTGTTATTACCATCTTCCCACGCTTTCGTTGCAGTAATACGAATTTTTGCAGGAACCATGGTGTTTGTAAGCTTAAATGTTACATCTGAAATTTCATGTCCGGACGCATCAATTGCCGTTTTGTAGGCATCATCTGAAGTAGATGTATATTTGCCTTCATCTCCTTCTATTGTTTCTTCCACCTGGTATTTAATCAAACTTCCGTTTTCATATACTGGTAAATCCTTCCATTCTTTTGTCCAGTTTGTCTGGATTTCATCAGAATCTGTAATTTTAATCGGATTAGTAATGCCAGTCACAGTCTCAAAAGTTCCAGAATAATTTCCATTTTTGTAAACATCTTTTTTAAGAGTAAGTGTAATTTTGCTTATCTTTTTACGAATACCATCCTGGTCATTAGAGTCGGACCACATTTTTTCAACTGTAATCTTTGTTGTTTTTGGTGTATAGGTATTTGTAATTGTCTTTCCATCTTCACTGATACTCTTCGTATATTCAGATGGAGTCGTCACTTCATCTACAGTATATTTTATATCCTTTCCATTAGCTTTCTTGTCAAGATTTCTCCATGTATATTGCCACTCATTAGAATTGCTTGATGAAACCGTAAAGGATACCGGATCTCCTTCTGCTACAGGAGCTGAAGAATACTGGCCGTTTTCGTCTGCTATCTGTTTATATAGCTGAAATTTCAAATCTGTAACAGATGGACGTTTACCATCCTGATTACTGTTATCATCCCAGATTTTTTTAGCAGAAACTTCTGTTGTCTCTTTATCCTTCCTATTTGTAAATGTAATAACTTTACCATCAGATGATACTGTAGAAGTAGAAGTGTAGCCACTAATTTCACTTCCATCTTCCAGCGTTTCAATTATTGTATACTCTACTTCTGTTCCGTATGCATATTTCGGAAGATTTTCCCAAGTATACTCCAGTTTGGTTTTGCCATTAATCTGGTCTTTTCCGGATAATTCCTGTGTGTCATCTGGAATAGAAATATTTTTACCTGCGGCTGTACCAGTAATCTTTACCTTAATCTTAGCCGGACGTACGCCATCTTGATTATCGTTATCATCCCATATCTTCTTTACTGTACGCTGTGTTGTAATTCGTTTATAGCTATTAGTAATTGTCAGAGTATTTTGATCAACAGAAGAAGTATATCCCAGACTACTTAAATCTGTATTTTCAGTCACTTCATATGTGATTTCATTACCCAGATAATATTTAGGAAGGTCCTTCCATGTGTAAGTTGGAGCATCTCTTGTTAAAATCTTTGTAGCATCATCTACAACCGTTATAGATGTTTTGTGTCCATTTACAGTTGCGGTTGCTGTCAGCGTTACTTCAACGTCTTTCCAGTTATTATCCTCTGTCTCATTTGTTCCAGTCCATATTTTAGTCACTGTCTTATCAACAGTTTCATATTTATGGGTGTTTGTGATTGTTGTAACATTTCCTTTTGTAACTGTTTCAGAAGTAGTATATCTATCAACAGTTCCAACTTCTTTAGCGTGATAGGATGTCTTCTTACCATTAATAACTTTAGGAAGATTTTTCCATGTATATTCCCATTTCCCACTGCTGTTCACTGTTAAAGGTACTTCGTCACCATATTTATCATCACCATTATACAGCTGAACTTTAATACTCGATGGTCTCTTTCCATCTGCATCATTACCGTCAACCCAGATTTTCTTTACTGTAAATTCAGTTTCGTCTTTATTAAGTTTATTGGTAATAACCGTTTTGGAAGCATCAGTAGTATCATATTCTGGTGTATAGTTATTAACGTTTGATTCCTCTACTGTATAGACATATGCATTTCCATATGAATCATATTTAGGTAATTTATCCCATTTATAAATCCATCCTTCATTTTCAGTCAGGGTGACCGCTGCTCCATAATTCTGTTTATTTTGTTTCAGCTGAACCTTAATTTCTGTTGGTCTATTCTGTAACTTATTATTATTATCATCCCATTTTTTTTCTACTGAATAAGATGTTGTAGCATTAAGAACCGTTATCTTAAATATATTATTTTCTTTAGTCGAAGTAATATTCTGACTATATTTATCAGCTGTCCATGATGTATCATTTATGCTTTCTTCAATTGAATATATTACTTCTTTTAACTGATTGCCATCCCATTCTTTTTCCGGAAGATTTTCCCATTTAACTGTTTTGTTATTAGCTGTAACTGTTTTAGTTTCTGCGCCTGAAACAGCTTTATATGCACTGTCACTTTCACCTGCATACTTTTTCAGTAAAGTAAAGGTTATTGAAGGTATTTCATTATCATTTATACCCTCCCATTCTTTTGTAGCTTCTACCTGTACTTCTTTTGCATCTTCTATGGCAATTGTAGAACCATTCTGCAGGATTGGTGCATCATTTTTATCTTTAGTTCCTTGAATATAGAAATAATAATCTGCTGCTTTACTATATCCCTTTGGTGCTCTTGTTTCTTTTAAAACATATTTAACATTTGGCAAAAGCGCACAGTATGTTCCTTTATTTTTCAGCTCCGCACCAAGACCAAAACAAAGTTCTCCATTTTTATCAACTTGTTCATTTTCCCATATTGGAGTTAAGTCTTCAGCCTTATACAAACTAAATTGCGCACCAGCTAATGTTGTTTTTGTACCTATTTCAAATTTATTAATTGTATATTGTCTCAAGGTACCTTGTCCAGAACTTGAAGATGACTGATCTGGTGAAAATTCAGAAGTTGAGTCTGGTTCTGTCTTTCCATTAACAGTATACCACGCATTATTTTTAAATTCTTCATCTTTCTTAGTGGCTTTGGATACTTTTGTTTTATAAGTTAATCTATAAACAGTTCTATTAATATTATCTGAACTTGTTGTTACTTTAAATTCAATTCTATTATCTCCATACACTGCCTCGCTAATCTCATTCTCAGGAACTTCCGTCCATTGTCCCCCAGCAGTTCTTTGTCTTTCAAGTTTAATCGTATTTCTATCTAGTTTCTGATTAGGTGTCATTTCATCTTTAAAAGTGAAATACGTTATATTTTCAGCAAAAAATAATCTGTCTTCATTCATCAGAACAGTATATGTAGCTATAGAATCATCATTTAATGTACTTATATCAACAGTCTTACTGAATACTTTTTTGGAAATAGTAGCTGATCCTGTTACTGTACTCTCTTTTATTGTTGAGCCTTTTATGGTTGCAGTATTTGTGTATGTTTTACCAGTTCCAGCATCTATATTTCCTGTTGCTTTTGTTTCAAATCTAAGAGTCCAACGAGCAGCGCCTGGTATCTGTCCTACTTTTACAGTAAATGGATTTCTACTTTTAATAGCTCCGTTTGCAGTATCAGAATCCCAATACGAATTACCATTTCGATACAGTTGAAGTGTATTCTCTACATATTCAAGTCCTTTCGGCAATGGATCTGTAACAGTAATTGTCTCACTTCCTAAATCAAAGCTTCCATCGTTTAAAGTAATAGTCCATGTTATAATATTGTTATCTGCGTCTGTTACCTCACCGGTTTTTGAGAAGTTATAATCCTGCGCCTGATGCTCCACAGGTGATGACGAAATTTTTCCATCTGCCTGTAAGGTTCCCGTATTATACAACATACTATTTTGGTTAACTACTGTACGATAAGTAATTGTATATGTCTGAGGACCATCTACATCTCCAAAATTAATCTGAAAGCTTTTTTCATCAATTCGATTTAATTTATTTTTAATATCTACTGTTTTATTATCTTTATCTGTAACTGTAACTGTAAGAGGGTCTTCAAGGGTATGTGAACCTTTTAATTCATCACTATAAATAACTCCTTTAGCACCTTTATCAGGAATTGTTATGACAGTTTTCCATAATGCATACTTCTGTCCACTTGCCGCATCCGGATCTTCCTTTATAAATTCCTTTTTAACCGTTGCACCTGTTCCTGATCCCGTTCCTGGGACGGTCACAGTTGAAGTGGTTTGTTTTGTGTCCATAGAAACTGTATTTGTATATTTCTGACTCTTATCAGAATTTGGAACTACTGTTTTATATCGGATAGTATACGTCTGATAACCAGTATTTGCTGGAAAAGTATATGTCCATCCATCCTTTAATGGCTGATTTAAGATTTGGGCCCAAGTCAAGTCTGTCAATGAAGGAGAACTCTGAATTTCTTCAGCTTCATAATAGGTTAGTCCTTTCGGCAACATATCTGAAATAGTTTTTCCAGAAATATCGTAAGCCCCATTAGGATTTATTGTAACAATCCATTCAACAGTTCCATCGGATGAATTAACTCCATTATTTACCTTTGTTATCAGGTTTCCTGGTTTATAAGCAGGTATAGCAGGCAGAACTACTTCTTTATCAGTTCCCTTCTCTATATAAGCAGTATTACCAATATTGGTAACATTACCCTCTGCATCTAAAGCATTCATATCCTTAATAACCGCTTTATATTTTATATATACAGTTTTATTTGCTTCTAACCTACCATTGATTGTTGCTATAAATCCATCGGAAGTTTTTTGAACAGTTCCTGTTCCTCCTGAAATCTCCGGATTGCCATATAACTCTAAATTAGATTCCAATACATCAGTTATTGTAAAGCTTTCTCCTTCCGGTATATCCGTGTCACTCTGTGCCTCTACCGTAAACTCAAAATATCCTGGTGTTGTTCCATTTCCTCTTATATATGAAGCTACCGTTTTTCGTCCTGAAAACTGCTTTCCATTTTCAAAATCAATAGTAACACTACATTTATCTGAAAACTTAAACTCTTTGTCTCCAGTACCAATATCATTTTTACTAAACCAGGAATTAAATTTTATACTACAATCCAAATCTAAGTAATCATCAAATGATGCGCCCTTTATTGTATCATTAAAAGTTATTGTCAAAGTTGGAGCACCACCGTTTGTTGATGGTTCAATAGTATAAGTTCCCAGCACTTCGCCACTTAACGCATTAACTCCCTCTATATTTCCAGTCTCTGTTCTATAAACAGTTATTCCTTCTGGCAAGGTATAATGCAATACTTTTTGGAATTGCTTACCTCCATCCTGTTCATCCTCTTTAAATTTCAGAGAGATTTCGCAAGAACCATTATTAGCTATTGGTTTTCCTTTATCAGTTCCTTCATCTGGAATGACATTAGCCTCGTATATAAATGTATATAAATCATCGGATGTCGTTCTTTCTCCATTAGGGTTTGCTGATGTTGTATCATTGTTTGAATCGTCATTCACCTGTGCCTTAGGAGCTTTAGCTTTTTTTATCTTAAGGCGATCCTTACTCTGTCCCAACAATTTGTTCTGCTCATCAAGTTTTGCCTGTTTGTCATCATCAACTGCCTGAGTAGGTTCCGGTGTTGGTGTTGCTTCCGGAACTTCTGTCACTTCCGGTGTTGGTGTTGCTTCCGGAACTTCTGTTACTTCCGGTGTTGGTGTTGCTTCCGGGACTTCTGTCACTTCCGGTGTCGGTGTTACTTCCGGTGCTTCTGTCACTTCCGGTGTAGTCTCCTCCGGTTTAACTTCCGGTTTTTCCTCCGGTTCAGTCTGTGGTGGGGCAACTTCCGGTGTGGATTCCACCGGTGCCTGTGTAGGCACAAGAATTTCCGTATTCTCCCATGTATAGCTGCAGGATGTTCCATCCACATACCATGCATTTACTACACCATCCAGACTTGCCGGGATGATCTGGGCTGCGAACTGGTAGGCAACAGTTTCACCTGCGCCGATTGTCTGGTCAGTCCACATAACAATCTGATCATAGCCGTCGGCACTTCCATCCGGAAGGTCAGCTGTGTTGTTGCTGTCTACCGCATAGGCACCTGCACCTGCTGTTTCGGTTCCGTATCCTTTTACCCAACTCAGCTGTGCAGAATTAAGCAGTGCTTTAACGCTTACACCTGTTGCAGGGTTCTCAGCGTCATTATTTGTAATCTGAGCGGTCATCTGCACGAAGTTGCAGGTGGTTCCACTGACATCTGCCTGGAACACGCTCTGGGTAATGGTTGCAGATACATCTGCATTGGAAGTCTTTGCCTCAGTTGTTGCATTTCCTGATTCCGGGCTTCCGATATCTGTACTGCCATTCCCATTTTCCTGCGTTTCCTGGGATTGCGTCTTATACTCCTCTCCGTTTGCTCTTGTGTCGACCTGACTCTGAGCCGGCTGTGTTTCTTCAGTCTGTCCCTGATTACCGGCAAGTCGCTGTTCGATCTGTTCATTTGTGACATCTGCAAATACCATAACTGACTGTGCATTCTGCAGCATCATAACTACTGTCAGCATCATAGCAAGTATTTTGCGCCACTTTCTGGTCTTTTCCATAAACCATTCCTCCTGTCTTTTTTATTTTATTATAAATTTTTGATAGCTGTCCTGTGTGTTTATATCATTGTCTCTGTCGTCTTACTCTTCTTCTCATGTGACCATGTCACACCTCCTTTGCGTTCCGGGGGAAGTTCATAATCCATGGAAACATCCCTTGTTTCTACCTTAACAGTTATTTTCTGACTGCCCATTACTTTTCTGAAATTGGAAAGAATTCTTCTCGCCACTTTCTGTGAAGATTCGTAATTGCAATAAGGAAGCATTACCAGATATTGCTCATCACTGTACCTGGCAACCACATCTCCCATCCGCAGATATTTCTTCAACACCTGCCAGAGTTTTGTGCTGGCTTTTTTCCTGTAATATTGTATCCTGGCCGGATCTGCCTGTTTATCCTGCAAATCCAGCCGAATGGTAAGAAGCATAACATATTCTGTGATCCCGGCGCGCAAAGCTCTTCTGGCTTCCAGGCGGTAGATTTCTCTGAATACCGTGTATTCGCAGAAAAAAACACCTTCCGGATCCTGCTCCTGTATTTCGCCGTAGATATCTTCCAGCGTTGCCTGGGAAGCGTTCTGGTTCATTCCCAGGATTTCATCATATAATTCCTGCATTTTCCGGGAACTGTAGGTTCCCAGTTTCTCATACAGAATCTTTACTGCTGTTTCATATTGCTTCAGTGCATTATCTGTATCACCCAGTCCGATCCAGTTTTTAATCAGCCAGTAATGAGCATCCTCACTGAGCTCATCATTGGCTAATACCTGACCGCAGATTTTCTGGACTTTGTCATATTCCTGCATACTGTTGCACAGTTCACACGCTTCATTTACAAGTCTCAGATACACTGAGTGATAATATGTGAACCGTACTGCAAACCAGAATTCTGATGTAAGAATCGAGGTGCAGGGCTTTTTATAGCAGTCCCATGCCTGTTCGTATTTTTTGATCCGAAGGTCTGTATTGCCTTCAGATTCTCTTGTCTGTTCTGCATAATACTTAAATTTCTCCACATCACTGCAGATTTCTATTTCATTATTCCAGCCGTACCTGCCGGCCTGTGAGACTATGTACTCCGCAGTTCCAAGCTGTTTCAGTATATTTCGCAGCCTGTATATGAGATTTTTAAGTGCGCCTATTGGATTGGACGAACCACCATTTCCCCACATCAGCTCTCCAAGTTCTTCTGCCGGAATCATCCGGTTATAGTTCAGAAGAAAAAATGCCAGAAGTGTTATGAGCTTTTTGGAATGAATCTTCTCTTCGTCCAGATATCCAATATCAGTTTCCAGGCAGAACTTTCCAAAAAAATGTACAATTACTACCTGATTCATCTAATCTTTCTCCCTTCCCACTGCTTATTGCTTTTCGCAAACTCCACAGAGGACTTTATCAAAATCAATAATCTTTCTTCTTCTATTATAACTTCTTAATATTTTCAGACTTCTCTCGGTATTATTATAATCTTCTCAGGTCACAAATCAGTCACATAATTTTATTTTTTACATAAAAATCTTCTTTCAAAAAACTTCCCTGTTTTACCTCATAATACCATGGTTTAAACTGTCGGACAATTCCCGAAATATACAAAAATCCCCGACAGAAAAAACGAAATTTTCGTAATCTTATCTGTCGGGGATTCATATTTTAAATCTGTCAGAAGTAATCATATCCTCCATGGATATCTACAATACTTCCATTCATGTAGTTATTGGTAAGTATACTGTACGCCATATCTGCCACGTCTTTGATCTCACCGAATCTGTGCAGTGCGATCTTGCGGTTGATGCGTTCGTAGCTTTCCGGTGTGCGGTTCTCATGCCAGGGCGTCTGGATGAAACCGGGGGCAATGGCATTGACTGTGATGCCTTTTGGCTCAAATTCCTTTACCAGCGATTTGGTAAGGAAGTGGATGGCAGCCTTGGTCACGCCGTATACCAGAGAGGAGGAGTATGCCTGCTGCCCTGCATAGGAACCCATGAAGAGTACTCTTCCGCCCTCTGTCATAACAGGCATAAATTCTTTGATCATAAATACAGGTACAGACAGGTTGGTATTTACGATCTTATTCCATTCCTCGAAAGTGTAATCCTGAAATTTATCGTAAGTGCTGATTCCCGCATTGCTGATCAGCCAGTCTACATGTCCTGCTTTCTCTTTTACTTCTCCGACGAAATTCATCATATCGTCATAGGAAGACATGTCCGCTTTCAGAATAATAAGCTTCTCCTGGTCTTCCGGTTTCAGGCTGTCCCAGAATTCATTGGCTTTATGTGCATTGTGGGCGTAAGTGGCAAAGATCAGATCATCTTCTGCTGAGTTTGCCAGTATCTTCTCCACAATACCGCGTCCGATTCCGGAGGTGCCGCCTGTGATCACTGTTACCTTGCTCATTTTATATTCCCTCTTTTTATTCATCTATAATACAGGCAGATCTGTTCTCTGTCATGCGGGAGTCTCCCCACTTCCATAAAACGGACTGCCTGCAAAAAAATTCCTTCTATATTATATATTCCACATTACCGAAATATATTCTTCACTCCTACAATTCCATCAGTCTGTCATAAACTTCCTTCGGTGCATATGGCTGCTGATTATGGATCGGTTCACCCAGACAGGTCTTCGGATATGCAAAAGTTCCATGCTCCAGCATAACTTCCAGAAGTTTCGGGCCTTCCCCTTCCAGAAATTCCGGTGCTTCTTCTCTGACTGCATCGCAGAGCATTCTCAGTGCGGGAATGCCGTAAGCCTTTGCCACCTCTGCGAAATTACAGGAAGCAAAACCGCAGCCGTCTGTGGTTCCTGCGAACAGACAGTCAAAATAATCTCTCTGCAGGTGACGGATCATGCCAAGTGCTTCATTATTCATAACCATGATCTTAACAGGAAGATTCTCTCTCTTCACCCACTCCAGTTCCTGGATATTCATCTGGAGTGCACCATCTCCACAAATACAGGCAGTTGGTTTTCCTGTTGCATAATAGGCTCCTATTGCAGCCGGAAGTCCATATCCCATAGCGCCATGACCGCCGGAGAAAAGAAGTTTCTGTCCTTCATGGTTCTTAAATGACTGATAGCTCCATACCATGTGCTGGCCCACATCAACTGCGATAGCAGATGTATCCTCCAACATATCACTGAGGTCTGCGATCATACGGTTCGGAT
>UMIJ01039411.1_pt1 | contig 16251 bp, 26 predicted proteins | sample 1965741 | NCBI WGS metagenome assembly UMIJ01 (sample SAMEA4836121, study PRJEB28245) | human gut metagenome | biome: gut microbiome; material: fecal sample | place: Denmark | collected 2008
GTAATAAGTTTTCTGACAATTTCATTTCCCCTTAAAAGTGCACAAAATATGTACATGTTTTTTGTATATATTTTACCTGTAAAAAGTACAAAAAACGCTTGCATTTTTGGTACAATCTGATATAATAATTATAGAAACAAAAAAGAACAACAAAAAAGGAGAAAGAAAAAATGAGAAAAACAATTAAAGTGAATGACGTAAAAAAAGAAATCGAGAAATTAGTTAAAATTGCAATACAATATAATAAAGACGGCAATCATGAATTATATGAATATTGTTATAATAAAGCAATTTGTTATAAAACATTAATACAAGAAATTGCTATTGATTATGACAAACCGTCATATAGAAAAGAGTTCACTGACATTGACGATTGGTTTACCGAAATCACCAATAACGCTATTTATAAATAATATAATTACCTGTCATGTTTTGGGTTGCAAGGGTTCGAATCCCTAGGCAGGATTACCGCAAAGGTAAAATAAAAAAGAAAAGAGGACAAGAAAATGACAAAAAAATTATTACAAGAAAGATGCGAATATTTTTCTGAAATTGCAGGTCAGAAAATTGAGGTTCGTTACTATAACGGTTATGCCCACGTTGTAAACGCTGAAAATGGAACAATATATGCCGTTGGTACAAAGCAATATTGCTATGATGCAATTTATAACATGATGCAAGGTTTCTGGCTTGCATCTGCAAAATACGCAAATTAGCGTATTATCACAATGTAAATAAAAAGAAAAGAGGGCAAGAAAAAATGAAAAAAAAAATAGAAGAACCACAAAAAAGTTATGCATTGTATTTAGTACGCCTTAAATCGTCATTATGTAAATGTGTATATAATGATAAAGATTTACAATTAATTAAGCCTCAATTTATTGCTGGTATGTGTGCAGGTTTGGCGTCAGCAGGTATTAGTTGTGATAGAACTTTTGTAAGTGAAATGCATAAAGCATGGGAAAATGAGCCACCTTATATAAAATAGCTTATAACCTGTCGTGTAGTTGGGCTGTATGGGTTCGAATCCCTAGACAGGATTACCGCAAGGGAAATAAAAAAGAAAAGAGGAAAAAGAAAAATGTTAAGTTACAAGTTAGAAAGCGTAAAAATTTTGCAAAGAGACTGTAAACGTGATGTAAAAAGTGCATCATATATGGCAGTCATCGTATCAGAACAAAATGAAAAGTGGGTTATTCATGGGTATGATCACTCATTGGATAAAATTTCACTGGAATATTGCGGGTGGTCAGCTTTGCAGTATTTTATCGGTGAAAACACAGCTTCATATAGGGATTTTGAAATCGCATATGACAGAATTTTGTCACCGTGGGAAAGTTTTGAGTTATAAAAGAGAAGGAAAAGAAAAATGAGAAAAATTACAGAAAGAACCCCTAGAAATGTAAGATATGGCTATCACGAGCCAATTGCGATATTGTCATTGTCAGCGTCTTGTGCTATTGTGGTATTTCAGCCGGATGAGTTTGACGTAGGAACTTGTGATTTCGTAGTAGCTGATTTGTACGACGATTGCATAATTTCACAACCTAGACGTGTTAGAACTCATGTAGACGGCAACGGAAAACCATATTTCTATCGACATGGAAGATTAACTTTTCTTGACGAGTTCATACGAATATAATTAGTTAGTTGTAAATAACTAGCTTATTTGAAATACAGCAAGTTAGTTGTTGCTAATAATCTATTATAAGTGGTACTTATAATGTCATAAGAATAAAGAAATAGACAATAATTATAATATATGCTATTATAATAATGTACCAAACAAAAAGGTACTTGTCTTTTTCCTTTCCTTGATAATATAGTTTCTGTCGTGTAACTGGGCTGTATGGGTTCGAATCCCTTGACAGAAGTTGTCAAAAGCAAAAAAAAAAAGAAAAGAGGTAAAAACAAATGGCAAGAAAAGAAAACATGGTAACAAGAACAATTAAGAGCACACATTGCGTATTGATGTGCGTTGACACCTCAATTGGCGAGGTGAAAAACATTGAAGTAACATTGCCACGCACGTACAAAGAAGTTTCTGACATGCTGACAAAAGCTAAAGAAATCTATGATACAGATACCCTTAAATGCGTGGAAGTCGTAGACTTCAAAGAAAAAGAGTGTTTGATGGGAATGTCAGAAAGCTTATTCATTCAGTACGCTCATGAAATCGTAAAACAGAAAAAAGAAGAGAACTAGAAAAGAGAGGTAAATAAAAAATGCAGATTTATGAAAATTCAAGAGAGTTTACTAAGGTAGAAATTTATCTTATGACTTCTTCACCAGACGTGATTTCATTAAAAAACGTGGATGATGAAACTTCAATTCCTGTTGACGGTTATATTCTGTTCAAGGATAAAAACCAGAATGGCGAGGAAACAGACATTCTTTCACTTATCACGCCAGACAAAAAAGTATACGCTTGTCAGTCTCAGACGTTTAAGCGTTCATTTCTTGAAATCTTTGAACTGATGGACGGCGAAGCCTTTTCAATCATTAAGAAATCTGGTGAAACAAAAGCGGGGCGTGATTTTATTAATTGCGTACTTGATGTAAACAGTTTGATGTAATCTAAACAGGCGGAGCGGAAATACCCGCTTCGCTTCTTTTATGAGGTATCGGAAAAATGACATACAAGGAACAATATAAAAAAGAAATAAAAAGAATAAAACGCTTCATAAAGCGAGCTGAGAAAAGAGGTTATTCTTTTAGCTTCAAAGAGCCACAACTTCCGAAGCGTATTAGAAAAGAATCAGTTGAAAAACTGAAAAAAATAACGCCAGAAAAGTTATACGCTTCTGCTACATACCGTGGGTTATATTCAGATTTTCGTGAGTTGTCTGGTTTAGAAGCACGAAAAAGAGAGCGTTCAGCGTCAGCGAAAAAAGGTGCTGAGACTAGAAAAAGAAAAGCAGAGCAGAAAAAAAGAGAACAGGAAAAAACACCTACTTTTGACTTTATTAATGAAATTATTTCAATGATAAACGAATTGCCGAACGGTCGTTATGTTTCATATCAAGTTTTTCTCGATTTTACACCGCATAAAAATTTTTTAATTTCTTTGATTAACGATCGTGCTGATATAGCATCACAATATAATACGTTTGAAAAGTATTCGAATTATTTAAACGATAATAAGGATAGAATAAGAGTATTATTGGATAAAATAATGCACGACAGCAATGAATCTGAAATCATAGCATCATTTAATGAGTTAGCAGAAATATTAAAAGGTTCGGCGTTATCATTTGAAGAAGCTGAAATGATTGAGGAATTGAACCAATATTATGAAAGTTTTGTTGATTACTAATGCATGAGCGAAGATATAGATATTTTGTCGGTGATTTCGAAACAACTGTTGATGAAGATATTCACTCACAAACTTCAACGGAAGTGTGGGCTTCTGCTATCGTTGAAATGAATACAGATAATGTAGTCATTTTGAAAAGCATAGACGCAACTTTTCAATATTTACAGTCGTTCCGTGAAAACATTTGTGTGTTTTATCATAATTTAAAATTTGACGGTTCTTTCTGGCTTGATTATTTTATTAATAAATGCAAATTTGAACAAGCATATGAAATTTTGAATGATGAAAAAACGTCGTATAAATGGTTAAAAGAAAAAGACATGAAAAATAATACCTTTAAATATTCTATTTCAAGAATGGGGCAATGGTACACATTCACTATTAAAGTAAACGGCATTATAATTCAAGTCAGAGATTCATTGAAACTTCTTCCTTTTTCAGTGAAACAAATCGGAAAATCGTTTGGAACGAGGCACAAAAAGCTTGAAATGGAATACAAGGGAAAAAGGTTTGCAGGTTGTGAAATAACTGATAAGGAAAAAAGATATATTGCAAATGACGTTCTAGTTGTAAAAGAAGCACTCGAAATTCTTTTCGACGAGGGTCACGATAAATTAACTATCGGAAGTTGCTGTTTGTCAGAGTTCAAAAGAATTGTTTCAAAAACAGATTATAATATGCTTTTTCCAGACTTGACGAAACAAGAAATTGATAAAAGTGTATACGGTTATGATAACGCAGATGCTTATATTCGTAAAGCATATAGGGGTGGTTGGTGCTATCTTGTAAAGGGCAAAGAAAATCAGATTAAAAGAAACGGAACAACAGCAGATGTAAATTCGCTTTATCCGTCAATGATGCATAGCGAATCTGGTAATCGTTACCCGCACGGCTATGCGTCTTTCTGGTGTGGTAATTATATTCCAAAAGAAGCACAAACAAGTGAAACTTTTTATTATGTAAGAGTAAAAACAAGATTTTATTTAAAAGATGGGTATTTGCCATTTATTCAGATAAAAGATTCTTTCTTATATAAAAGCACGGAATCTTTGACAACCTCAGATTATTATGATAAAGAAACACAGCAATATTATTCTGAATATATCGAAAAATATTCTGGTAAAAAATGCGATACACGTGTAACATTAACTTTATCAATGATTGATTTTGAATTGATAAAAGAACATTATAACCTAGTTGATTTTGAAATCTTAGATGGTTGTTGGTTTTATGCACTGACAGGAATGTTTGACGAATACATTGACAAATACAGGAAAATAAAAGAGACAAGTAAAGGTGCAAAGAGAACAGAAGCAAAACTTTTTTTGAATAACTTATACGGTAAATTAGCAAGTAATGACGATTCTAGTTTCAAGGTAGCATATTTAAAAGAAAATGGAAACATTGGTTTTATAACATCTACTGAACACGAAAAGAAAGCAGGACATATAGCAAGCGGAGCGGCTATTACTTCTTATGCAAGAAATTTCACGATAAGAGCCGCACAAAAAAATTATTATGGCGTTGATAAAAAAGGTTTCATTTATGCTGATACAGATAGTATTCATTGTGATTTACAGCCAGATGAAATAAAAGGAATCAAGGTTCATCCAACAAATTTCTGCGCGTGGAAATTAGAGAGTTCATGGGATGAAGCTATTTTCACACGACAAAAAACATATATTGAACATGTTACGCATGAAGATTTGAAGCCTTTAAAAAATCCATATTACAATGTCAAATGTGCAGGAATGCCAGACACTTGCAAGGAATTGTTTGTGCAATCCATGACAGAGCATACATTGGAAGATACAAAAGTAGATTTAAAAACAAAAGAAAAGCTTGAATTTTTGAAAACAAAACGAAGTATGTCTGATTTTAAAGTTGGCTTAAAAATCCCTGGAAAATTACTTCCTAAAAGAATAAAAGGTGGCGTTTTGTTAACAGAAACTTATTATGAAATGAGGTGAAAAATTGAAATTATTAATTGATATTTCTGTAAATGATATAGCTAATTTACTTTCAGGGAAATTAGTAAAATATAGCACTGAAAAATTAATTGGTGAAACAATAGAAATAGAGGTGAAATTAAATGATGAAAAAAGTAACATTAAAACAGTTTTTTAAAATTTTAAAAATAAAATGGATTGACGGTCAGTGTTTACATGCGTGTTTATTTTGTCCGTATGCTGACGAGTGCTTAGAAAATTTTATTGAAGAGGAGAATTACAAAAATGAAACTTGAAATTGAATTTGAAAATCAAGAAGATTTAAGAAAAAAATTAAGTTCTTTATTACCAGACCCTATAATCCCCAATATAAGACCATGTTATACAGTCGAAGAAATTAAAAAACGTATTAAATTATATGATGATGTTTACCGAAACAATTATTTTGACATTATTAGAAACGGTAGAACGGTTACAAGGGCGAGAAATTATGAAGAAACAATCGTTGATTTACGTGCAATAACAATAGATAAGGATGCTATTATAATTCAAAACCCTAGTTGCTTATCTGACATATATGTATTTGTTTCAATATAAAACAAAGGAGAGATTATATAAAATGAAATTAGAAATTGAATTTGAAAATTACGAAGAATTAAACAAAAAACTATTTTCTTTATTATATCGTTGTGATAAAATCTGTAAGTTGCCAGATATGGAACTTTACACAGTTGAAGAAATTAAAAGAAAAATTAAATTTTACGAACCAAAAAATGAAGATAATTATTACAATATTATTAAAAATGGCAAAACGATTTCAAGAGCACTTAATTATGTACAAACTATAAATAAAATATGTTATTTAACATGGAATACCGAAGCTATTATAATTCAAAATCCTAGTTATAAAAGTGAAATATATGTATTCGTTTCATTATAAAATAAAGGAGAGACTATATAAAATGAGTGAAACAAAAATGAAATTAGAAATTAAGTTTGAAAGTTTTGAAGATTTAGATAGAAAATTATCTTCTGCATTGCGACGAAGTGAAATTTTTAAACCTAAAAGTTGTTATTCTATTGAAGATATTAAAAAATGTATTAAACTTTATGACAATGAATATGAAAATAATTATTTTTATATAATTAAAAATGGTATGACGATTTCAAAGAAAATAAGTTATACTCAGTTAATAAATAAATTATCTGATATAACACGGAACAAAGATGCTTTTATAATTCAAAATCCAGATAGTTTATATGACATATATGTATTTGTTTACAGATAAAAATAAAGGGCGGATTTTTACAATCCGTCCTTTTTTATATCTTTATCTTATAAGTTATTCAAGACGGTTCGCAAAACCGCAATTCACACTAGCAGTATAATTTCAACCGTGCGTCCTAGTTGTGACATGAAAAACATTATAAGAAGATATCAATATGATAAAGCAGTTAAGATAGCTTCTTTGCACTGTAAATCTTTGAATCTAAAACACCCTTTTTCAAAATAATATCGCATATTTGAAATAAAAAACTCATTTGATTTTAGCATAACATAATTTACATTGTGATCTGCTGTTGTTATTGAAAGTTTAAAAGGAAAACTCTCATCATAATTTTTACCACAATAAATGATACCTATATCCCTATATTCCCGTAACGAATATTTTTGACCTTTATAAATGAGGGTTGCTAAATATTTGTTCTTGCCTTTGGGTGTTTCAATAAAAGCATAATTATCATTCAGATAAACATTCTGACTTGAGTATTCCACATATGAATCCTTTGAAAACGCTTTATTAAACCCGCTTTCCTGTTGTGCTATGGATGCTGATTCTATGAAACACTGTTCTAAAACAAAACCGTTACCTCTTAAAAAATTAGTATCATTTCTTAGTCTATTTCCAATTTCTAAAACACTGTAATAAGGGTTGATAAGACTAACACTATTTGAAGCCATAAAAAGCGGTAAATATTTTACCTGTTTTCCTTGACCTCTAGCAAGACTAGTGTGAACTGAAATTAGTTTCTTAACTTCATCATTACAATAGTGATTAGTTTCACTCTGATATTCGTCCATAAACATGTTTTCTACATCAGAAAAAAGATGGCTCATTTTTTTAATCTGGTCGGCACTGTTTAAAGTTAAAGCATATCCGCAACTTTCATCATTCAAAAAAAGTTCATGATATATTCCTTTTGCCCTAGATTTGCTAGTGATTTCATCGTTAGGAAAAAACAGAGTATGAATATCTTTGAAAAATTTATCAGCAACGTCATCTAATTCATAATTATATCTATATATAAGTGCAAATTTTTGTTGTCTTTTTTTGAATCTATTCAACAACAATCTATTAAAATAAGTAGTCTTTCCGCCCGTTCTATTGCCAGTACACATGTAAATCTCTGGTGTATTCCCGTTTAAGTCTTTTAATGACAAAAGTTTAGTGCCGTCATAATATTCTTTTTCACTCATTTCTTTTTACCTCTCATAAGTAAAACTTATTACATTATAAGAATTTCTTATTAATAAATTATAGCATACCTATTGAATTTTGTCAACTAATGTGATACAATTCATTTATAAGAAAAACTTATTATCTTATAAGATTAACTTATAAAAAGGGGGGTGAAATTATGGGTGCAGATTTTTTAAACATCTTAGGGAATTATGTATTTCCTGTCGTGGCTTGTTGTGTAATGGCTTACTTCGTAAAATATATGTATGATGAAACAAACAAACGTATTGACGAATTGAACACACAGCATAAAGACGAAGTTGACAATCTTAGCACAGTCATTTCGAATAATACTGTTGCTCTTGAAAAGATGAATACGCTAATTGAAAGATTGGGGAAATAAATGTTAGCAGAAACTTTAATTGAAAATGCAAAAAAATACATTGGTACACCCTATGTGTGGGGCGGTGAAAGTCTGGAAGAGGGCGGATTGGATTGTAGTGGTTTAATGTACATCTCATTGAAAGATTCTGGTTATAAAACTGTAAGAAAAACAGCACAGGGTTTTTCTTTAATTGGTAAATCTGTTTCCTTAGATTCTATTAAAAGTGGTGACTTGCTTTTCTTCGGAAAATCACAAACAAAAATAACGCATTGTGCTATTTATTTAGGTGGCAAATTGATGATCGAAAGTATAGGTTCACAGAAAAACACGAAAAATAATAAGGGTAAAGGCGTGGTTATTTCTAACTTATATCGTAGATTAGATTTAGTTTGTGCAAGACGAGTTTGTGAAGAAAAAAACGATAGTGGTGTTTACTTTAAAGTAGGTAGCATTTACACTGTCACAGTCGACAACTTGAATGTTAGAATCAGACCAGATGTAAAAAGCAAGAGGAAAAACGCTGATGGTCTTACCCTTGACGGAAGAAAACACGCTAATTCAAGAGGACAGTTAATGCATGGTACAAAAGTAACTTGTAAAGAAATTGCAATGGACGAAAACGGCAACACATGGATTAAAATCCCTAGCGGATGGGTGTGTGCAATTTATAATTCGAGGGTGTATATAAGATAATGACTGAATGGATTTCAAAAAATGCGCATTTAACCGAGGCGGAAACGCTAAATAATGCATATATTTTTTATGGAATATTTAGCGGTTTAGGTTACAGTTTAGAAACCATATCAGCACTTGCAGGAAACGCAGAAGCAGAGAGCGGTATCAACCCAGAATTAGAAGAAGTTGGTGGAACAGGGTACGGTATTTTTCAGTGGACACCGAAAAACGATTTGATTGAAGCATGTGATTCACTAAATTTATCGCCGTATACAGACGGAACAGTGCAATGTAATTGCTTAGATGGTGAATTATTTGTATTAGGAAATCAATGGTATACCACGAACGCTTTTATAACACCTTATATACCTAGTGGGGCGACCGCAGACATGGTAGGTGTTACAGCACAGGAGTTCAAAGAAAATACGTTAGGTTGGACACCCGATAAACTTGCTATACTGTTTATGGTAGCATATGAAAGACCAGATAGAAACCCTGCTACAAATCATACTGAATTAAGGCAACAATTAGCGTTAAAATGGTATGAAGTTTTCAGTGGTTCACCAGTTCCACCAACGCCGACAAAAAAGAAAAAAATGCCGATATGGATGTATGTAAGAAAGAGGTGATATAATGGCAGTTAAAACGGTTGATGAAATCATGAAAAAAGTCAGAGAAAGAATCGGAGAAGATGATAGTGACGAAGCAATCGAGTTCATTGAAGATATTTCTGACACTTTTGAAAGTTTTTCAAACACAGAAGATTGGAAAACTAAATACGAAGAAAATGACAAAAAATGGCGTGAAAAATATCGTGACAGGTTTTTCACTTCAAAAGAAGAAGTTGAAGAAGATGATATCGAAGAACCAGAAGAGAAAGAAAAGAAAAATTTTGAAGATTTATTTGAGTAAGAGAGGGGTGTTATAATGCCAAAAAGAGTTGCAGTTAGCACGTTAAATGCTACGACAAGAGATATTTTAAATGTAATCAGACAGAACGCAGGACTTGAATATCAGAACGCAGTACCTGTTGTTGAAAAAGAAGCCGATATTCCACGGGTAGGCGAAATCATTTTCGGGTCAACATCATTAAGCAATCAGTTTCTTAACGCACTTGTGAACAGAATTGCATTGGTAAAAGCACGATCAGCAACTTTCAACAATCCTTATGAAATTCTTAAAAAAGGTTATCTCGAATATGGTGAAAGTATCGAGGACATTTTTGTTTCACTTGTAAATGTACAGGTTTATGACGAAGAATCGGCAAAAGCCAGAGAATTTCAGAGAAATTTCCCAGATGTAAAATCTGTATTTTACGCTATTAACTGGCGTGTTGTTTATCCAGAAACTATTAACGAAAGCGACTTAAATTTAGCTTTTCTTTCTGCCGACGGCGTAACCAATTTAATCGCTAAAATGGTTGATGCCATTTACACTTCAAGTAACTATGATGAGTATTTACTTTTCAAGTATCTCATTATTAAAGCTGTTTCACACGGTAAAATGTATCCAGTTTCTATCGGTGACGGAACAAAAACAACTGATGCAGGTGTTCAGTTTAGAGGACATTCAAACATGTTACCTTTTATGAGTTCTGAATATAATGAAGCAGGTGTAAAAAATACTACACCAAAAGAGAGACAGGTTATTTTCATGGACGCTATGTTCAATGCAAAATACGACATTGAAGTATTAGCAGGGGCGTTCAATATGGATAAAGCGGAGTTCATGGGGCGTTTATTTTTAGTTGATAATTTTGCTACGTTTGACAACGACAGATTTACTGCTATTCGTGAGAAATCTGACGGACTTGAAGAGGTAACGCAGGCTGAGCTTGATTTGATGAAACATGTCAAAGCTATTTTGATTGACGAAGAGTGGTTTCAAGTGTACGATAAACTGAACAAGTTTACAGAGAAATATATGGCTTCGACTATGGAATGGAATTATTTCTATCATGTTTGGAAAATCGTAACACACAACCCGTTTGCAAATGCGATTGTATTTGTGGATGATACCGCAGATGTGGCATTACCTGATACTATCACTGCTGAGATTACTGGAAAAATGACAGCTGACAATGCAACTGTTTTAACTGTTGAAGCAAGTACTGACGGTGCTAAACTCTCACCAAACGTAGCAAAATTTGTTCAGACTGAGGAATTAGTTACAAACGGTATTGCCGTTCACGGCTACGGTGCGTATATGATTCCAGCAGGGAAGAGTTCACAGATTCAGATTGTGGTTGAAAATGGTGGTGTTACTTATACGAATAGCACGACTAAGATTAACGCAAATAGTAATGTCGGCGCGAGTGTTGTTCTTACAAAGCAGTAATATAATATAATATAATATAATACTTTTAAGAGGGTGGTTTTTTCCACCCTCAGAAACGAGGGATTATGACAGAACAGAAAATTAATAAAAGTGCTTTTGTTGATTCAAGCGGTAAAGTGTGGGGGAATGTAGGCGAAAATATTAGAAACGGCAGTAAAAATTTAAAATCAACTTTTGATAGTTTAGATGAAAAGGAATTGCAAAACTTACCTGTAATACCGATTAAGGGTCACTGGGAATATATTATTGATACGGTTGATTCAACTTTGCTTCATTCTTTTTCAAACTATTCTATTAACAGTAGTAACCATAATGCAGAATTAAGTTGCAAAATTTATTCGATTATTCTTGTAAATACTGATAATGTAGAGCCTTCCCAATCAATATGTTTACCAGTAGTTGTAAATGACGTAACTTATATTGAATTTATTTCAAATGCAACAATAGAGTGTGCTAATGAATTTTTAATCTATATAGGAGATGAATAATGTATATCGAGCCGACTACAAATATAAGGCTTTTAAAAGACGTGCCACTTGATAACAGCTATAAACACACGTTATTCTTTCAAACACACGCTGACCAGATTGGATATTTTGTTTCTAAACAAAAATATAGTTTGGGTAATTATTCGTACCAGAGAATTAACAAAGGTGTTGCAAGGGTTGGCATTTGTGCCGATAACATCTATGAGTGTAATTATATGATGTTTAAAAACATAAATTTTGGTGATAAATGGTTCTATGCGTTTATTACAAAAATTGAGTATGTTAACAATGAAATGTCAACTGTTGAATTTGAAATTGACGAGATACAAACATGGTTGTTTGAAATGCAATTAAAAGAATGCTATATTGAACGACAACACACAGTCACAGATAATAAATATGAACACATTGAACCAGAAAGTATTGACTTCGGTAACATGGTTACGCTCGACAGCTATTTACCAAATACCACAGTTGATTCAACAGGAATACACATTGGTGATTTCCATGAGTGGGTTTTAATTGTTTGTGTAGCACCGTCTGGAAAAAATGATATCCTCGCACTGGTTCAGAATGGCATGGTTTCCTGTGCAGAATATTATATTTGCAAAAATTCAACAACTAGTGTTAAAGATTTTCTTGAAAATATTCTTACTGGGTATGACCAGAATAGCATTTATAGTGCTTATATGTTCCCTAGTGCTTTTTGCAATACAAGTAGTGATACTGTTCATATTTTACAATATGGTCAGACAGCACCTATTCGATATAATATTAATGTGAAAGTACCAGATAATTTTAGAGGGTATGTCCCGAAAAACAACAAATTGTTTTCATCACCGTATACAGTGTATGAAGCAACAGACGATTGTGAAAATAGTCAGTATTATTATCCGGAATTATTTAACAGTAGCAATGTTAATTTTCATGTGTACGGAAAATATATTGGCAATCCAGAAATTGCTATTACGCCCTTATCTTACAAGGGTGAAACTGAAAACTATTCAGAATCATTTGTTATAGGGAATTTTCCTATGGTTTCATTTGCGAGTGATACTTACAGGGCGTGGGTTGCTAATAACGGTATGCAGACAAAAATTAATCTTGCATCAAGTTTAACTCTTGCTACTGCAAATCTATACAGTGGTAATGCTATTGGTACTTTTTACAATGCTACTAGTATCGCATCACAAATTAACGGTGCTATTGTGGCGTACAATCAACCTAACAAATTACTAACCACAGATAACAGTCAGATTATTGCTACGTTATTACAAAAAGTGCCTAGAATTAAAGTTAAATGTTTAACTGAATCATATTTGAAACAAGTTGATGATTTCTTCACAACTTACGGTTATGCTTTAAATGTAGTGGCTGTTCCAAACATTCATGCTAGAAAAGAGTTTACTTTCATAAAAACAAAAGATTGCGTGGTTCGCGGTGATATACCCGTAGATGCTATTAGAACAATTTGTAAATGTTTTGACAGTGGTATTACATGGTGGGTAAATGGTGAAAACGTAGGAAACTATGAAGTTGATAACTCGGTGTTATAGGTGGTGAAAAATGAAGAAAAAGAAAAATCAAGCGTTCCATGCTACGCTAATGGCGAATGGTGCTACTTATGTACAATACTACAACAGGTTAATGGAACTTTCTATGTCAATGTTTGAATGGAAAAATTTACCGGATACGGTTGATGAAAGATACTTAGAACTAGGGCTTTTTTCTTCTGGTTGTATGGTATTTTTTAAAGATGATGTAATCGGCGAATTAGCTTTGAATATGACATATCAAGGTGGATTCGATATTTACGGTGAACCTACTAGGCGTAGAGCGTATAGCAGATACAACCAATTTCAAACAACTCTTGATAAAGACAACAGTGTAATTATATGGAACAATATGCTGAGAACTAATTCAGCACTTGACGTACAAATGTTTGCATATAGATTATACAATCTTGATAGAATAGTTGACATCAACGCAAACGCTCAAAAAACACCTGTTTTAATAACTTGTGATGAAAAACAAAAGTTGACTATGAAAAATCTTTACATGCAATATGAGGGTAATTATCCTGTTATTTTTGGTGACAGCAATTTAGATATCAAAAGTCTTAGTGTGTTAAAAACAGACGCACCTTTTGTTAGTGATAAAATCTATGACTTAAAGGTTAAAATCTGGAATGAAGCACTCACTTATTTAGGTATTTCAAATATCAACACTACAAAGAAAGAACGCATGATTACAGATGAGGTTATCAGAAATCAAGGTGGAACGATTGCTAGTCGATATTCAAGACTTGAAAGCAGACGTAGAGCAGTTAAAAAAATTAATAAAATGTTTGGACTGAATATAACTGTTGATTACAGAGAAGATTTTCAAAGTACAGACATTGAAAATGATACGTTAGGTGGTGATAGCCTTGAGTAAATACACAACGCAAGTTAGATTTATCTGCGAAAGTAAAAGTGGATTAAATGAAAGTCTGGGTTCTTTATCAGTTGATGAAATAATTTCTAAATCATGGGATAAAATTTTTACAACGAAAGTAAAAATTTTTGATGAAGATTATAGAAAGATAATTTGCTCAAAAATATTGAAACATTTTTACTTGCGTGAAATTGGTGCTGAAACTTTTGGTGTATGGCAGTTGTGGATGAATACTAAACTCGAAGAAATTATGCCATTATATAACCAGTTATATGAATCGTGCAATCTTAAATTTAATCCATTTTTTGACGTAGATTTGACAAGAGAGCATAAGGGTAAAGGTAATACGGTTAGTAACGGTGACAATAGAACTGTTAACAATACGACAGTTAATGCTAACAGTGTTACACAGAATAACGGTGTAAATCGTGATTTATATAGCGATACACCACAGGGTGCATTGACAGGTGTTGAAAATGAAACATATTTAACAAACGCTAGGAAAAACATTGACGAAAACACAACAAATGTAAATACAAATACAAATAGCGTTAACAATGAAACAAATACCAATAAAACAGAAGCAAATACAACAGATGAATATATCGAAAAAATCACTGGAAAACAAGGTAGTAAAAATTACAGTTCTTTATTAAAAGAATACCGTGAAACTTTTCTAAACATTGATATGATGGTTATTGAAGAGTTTAACGACTTATTTTTAAATTTATGGTAGTGAGGTGAAAAAAATGACAGGATATGAGAACATTAGACGTATGTGTTTTCCTTTGGTTACGCCAGTTTTACCAAGTGTGTTTGATGATTCATTATCATACTACGAGTGCTTAACGCACGTTGTCGGTGTTTTAAATAAAACGATTGACGCAGTTAATTTTATTGGTAATAACACTGAACAACTTTTCAATCAGTGGATTAATGAGCACAAAAACGAAGTGTTGTTAAATGCATCATATAACGAAGAAAGTAAAACTTTATTCGTGTATGCAAAGGGATAATATAGGTGGTAAACAATGAAAAAATATATTGAAAAAATTGATTTATCTGGAACAGAACTTTTTATCAGTGATGCTGAATCCAAAGAAGAAACTAAAAGACTCTGGAAAAGATTTGGTCAACTTGATTTATCGGGTAAGACTGTTTTCATTGGTGATAGTTACGGTGAGGGTTATACCACAATATTCGATAATACAGGTGGTATAAAAGGTTACACTATTAAGCCATGGGAAAATTATGTTATCGAAAATTGTGGGATTACAGACTATGTGATAAGCTGTCGTGGTGGTACTGGTTTTGCAGTAGCAAACAATACTTTTGAATCGTTACTTGATAGTGTTCAAGTTGACACACCAGAGAGTGTAAAAAATATAATTGTGTGCGGTGGTTATAATGAGCCAGCGGACATTAACGCGATACAAACTGCTGAAATGAGTTTTTACAGTAAAGCGAAAAGTAAATTTCCTAACGCTAAAATCTTTTGTGGAATGATTGGTTGGGATGTTAATTCGACTAACTGGGATAAATTAAACAAGGTGTGTGAAGCGTATCAGTTTAATGCGGTTGATTGGTTTTACTTGAACAACGTACAGTATTCTATTCATTCTGATGGTCTTATGGGTGCTGACGGGTTTCACCCGAACGAGACAGGTTATACAAAGATAGGACTTTACGTTTCAGAAGCCTTGAAAACTGGCTCGTGTAATCCTAGTTTCTTTAACGTAAATGCTATTGTTAGGTTTAGTCCTAAGTGGGCGTTAACTCCTGGTAGTGTTTGGAATATTGTGACAAACTATGACGGCAATAAAAGTAGAATCATCTGGGGAAATACAGTGATTGCACCAGTCGGTGATACTACTATTAATTGTAACGGTACAGAGTATCTTGTAGCTGCTATAGATAGTACAAGTTATATCGGCGATGGTGCAGGATATAGCGTTATTGATAGTTCAGTAATTGTGCAAAGTGGAACACTTTTCTATACTATTCCTTGTCAGTATCATATAATGAAAAGAGAAATCTATATGAGTTTTTATGACGTTGATGATACTCACACAAATTACAGAACTTTGACAGATGTAAAACAGGTGCAGATTAAACGTGAAAGTTTGGTAGAATAAGCGATAGAGGGTGGTACAATTCCACCCTCTTTTTCTGTTAAAATGAAATTGTCAGAAAACTTATTACC
>UMIJ01027339.1_pt1 | contig 16205 bp, 10 predicted proteins | sample 1965741 | NCBI WGS metagenome assembly UMIJ01 (sample SAMEA4836121, study PRJEB28245) | human gut metagenome | biome: gut microbiome; material: fecal sample | place: Denmark | collected 2008
GTTAATCGTTAAGTACTCTTACGACTAAGGATTAGTCCTTAGAAGAAGCCTTCTTTGTCATAACAACAGCTGTGCCGAGGGAAGCAGCAACTACAGCAAGGAGAACCCATGCAGCAGATGTGTCGCCAGTAGCAACTGTCTTGTCGTCTGAAGACTCAGTCTTAGATTCTGTAGCTGATGGTTCTTCTTTCTTAGATTCTGTAGCTGATGGCTCTGCTGTCTTATAGTCAGTAGCTGCTACGAGAACATTTGTGTTACCATTACCATCTTCTACGCCTTCGCCAGTAGCCTTATAAAGCTTGCCCCACTCGATAGCTGGGTTCTTAACTGTCTTAGAAGCATCTGACTTAGAAACTGTTTCGCCACCGTCAATGTTCTGTGTCTGAACACCGTTATCACCATTGTTGAAGATGATACCTGTTGGAACGTTATCAGCTGTCCATGTGTAAGAGTAAATGTTACCCTCAACATGAGTAGCTTCAGCACCTGGCCACTCGCCGTTTAAGTTGCCTGCGTCATTCCAAGCATGAACTGAAACTTTGCTGCCCCATACATCAAGGCCAATGTTTTCGAGAGTTGCATCGTCTGGAATCTCGAAGTAAATTGTGTAATCGTCTGCTGCAGATGTGCTAACTGCACCAACAACAAACATAGAAGCTACAAGAGCTGCTGCGAAAATGACACTAAGAATCTTTTTCATTTTGGATTTCCTCCTAAATTAAATAAAAATAAATTTTTTAAATCTCACTTAAGAGATTCATTGCACTTATTATACTATGTAATATTCGAAAAATCAAGAGAAAAATGAAAAAAAATCTAACGTATTAAAATAAAAACCACCAAATTATTTAAAATAAATTATACATAATATATAAAATTTTAATGTTTTTTCTAATATAGAATTCAGAATAGCTTGACTAACTTAAAATGAAAAATATAATTATTTATTTAATAATTTGGTATTCAGTGATGTATAAAAATATCTTTTTTAAAAAAATCGAAAAAATGCTTGACAAATTTGAAAGCATAGGTTATAATAATCAAGCATTAAGAGATGCGGATGTAGCTCATCCGGTAGAGCGCCACCTTGCCAAGGTGGAGGTAGCGAGTTCGAGCCTCGTCATCCGCTCCAACGCTCCAAAAAGAAAGCATTCGCCTTGCGAGTGCTTTTTCTTTTTGCCGTAAAAATACGACAAATTTCTTTATTGATTTTTATAAACATATTAATTGTGTACAGCTATGTGAACTATTTTTAAGATTGGAGTGGATTTCTTGGATAAGCAAAATCTTTTGGACGGTGTTAAAACCATACATTTTATAGGTATCGGTGGCTCAGGTATGTGTCCTTTGGCAGAGATACTTTTTAATGAAGGCTATAAAATTACGGGTTCCGATATGGCGGAATCTGATACATTAGAGCGTATTCGTTCTTATGGAATTCCTGTTACTATGGGACATTATCCGGAAAATGTTGAGGGTGCTGACCTTATAGTTTATACTGCTGCTGTTAAGCTTGATAACCCTGAGCTTGTAGCCGCAAAACATCTTGGAATCCCTGCTGTTGAACGCTGTATTATGCTTGGTGAGGTAACAAGAAAGTATAATCGTTCAATTGCTGTTTCTGGTACTCATGGAAAAACAACAACAACTTCTATGCTTACTCAGCTTTTGACTATGGCTGATTATGACCCTACCGCAATTATCGGTGGCAAGCTTCCGTTCTTAGGGAGCAACAGCAGAATTGGTAAGAGTGATATTATTGTTTGTGAGGCTTGTGAGTATGTAGATACTTTCTTACATCTTAATCCTGCAATTTCTATTATTCTTAATATTGATGAAGACCACCTCGATTATTTCGGAACTCTTGACCGAATCATTGAATCCTTCCATAAGTTTGCACAGCAGACAACTTCACTTCTTATAGTGAATGGTGATGATGCAAATACACTCAAAGCTATTAAAGGCATTGAGTGTCGTGCAATAACCTTTGGCTTTGGTGAGAAGAATGATTATCGTGCAGTTATCACCAATGAAGGCGTTATGGACGAATTTGATATTATCAAGGGCAATATAAAGCTTACAACTGTTAAGCTTAAGGTTCCTGGCAAACACAATGTAATGAATGCTCTTGCGGCGGCGGTTGCCTGCTTTGAACTTGGTGTTTCAGCTCGTGATATTGCAAATGGTCTTGGTGAATTTACAGGTGCTCACAGACGCTTTGAAATTCTCGGAACAGAGGGCGGAATCACTGTTGCTGATGACTTTGCACATCACCCGACAGAGCTTCGTGCAACTCTCACTGCCGCTATGGAAATGGGCTATAAAAATGTTTGGGCTGTATTTCAGCCACATACATATTCAAGAACTGCTATGCTTCTTGATGATTTTGCAGATGCACTTTCAATACCTGACCATACAGTTCTTTCTGAGATACTTGCTGTTCGTGAAACAAATACATATAATATCTACTCTAAAGACTTAGCTGATAAAATCAAGGGCTGTGTATGGTTTGAAACCTTTGAGGAAATCACAGACTTTGTTGTGAACAGCGTTAAGCCTGGAGATTTAATTATCACTCTTGGCGGTGGTAATGTATATATGTGTGCAAATATGATTTATGATAGACTCAAGCAGAAATATGCTGAGTAATTAGGTGAATTTATGGCTATTGAAATTATAATTAAAAATAAATCCGCTAAAAAAGAATTGCCATCTATTGATGTGCTTACAGGTGGTAAATTCAAATATGGTTCTTTCGATGGTGTTCGACTCAATATGGAACAAAAAGGTCCTGATGGCAGTATAAGTATGTTTAATCCAGAAAGAATCGGCAGGGGTATGAGCGTAGGCTTTGGTGATAATGAGATAAGCTTATTTTTGCCACTCCCTTCATCTGCTGAAGAAATTGCTGATTTCTATGCTACGGCTGCTCGTGTGGCTGATTTCTGGAACAAAGAAGTTGAGGTAAGTCAGGGTGGAGAAATATTCGACCCATATAATTCAAGCAAGCTTGCAGAAGCTGCAAAAGCAAGCTCTATTGAATCAATAAAAGAGATAACAAGTGGAAAATTCCAAAAGCCGATTTTGTTTTGTGCAAGATGGGCATTATACCTTGGTGAGGGTGATTTAAAATTTCTCAAAGAAGGAAATCCTTTAGAAGCGTTTAGCAAATATATGCACAGAATGCAGAATATTGATGCATATTATGCTCGCCCTAATATTATGACAACAAAACGCCGTGATTGTGTTTTTGGAATGTATGTTTTCACAGAAGGTGTTGTAAGTATAGTTCCTGCCATACCAAGATGCCCATTTGGATTTAAGAACGCAAAAACAGGCAGACCTATTGAGATTGAAGATTGGTATATCAGCATCTACTCACACGATGAAGAAAGTGTTCTCGGACATCTTATGTATGATGACTTTCTCAAGGCATTGAAAAAAGAGGATTATCTACATTATGATGCACAGAATATCTTGTTAAAGGGCTTAACAAGAGAAAGAATTGATTTTATGCTAAAGAAGTTTGGTACACTTCCGCCAAACTAAAAATTAAACAAAATGTTTATAGAGTATATTTGTTCTCGGATTTTCCATTTTAATGGTTTTAGGGCAAATATGCTCTATTTTTTTGAAAATCGTTTAAAATATTGTATTTAATGCAACCTTTGTAAAATTTTGTTGTCTATATAGGTGAAGAGGCTCTTCTATAATTCAAGTGAGGTGAGAAAATGAATGATAAGCAAATAGTTGAGTTATATATGGAACGTTCCGAAAAGGCTGTCAACGAAACCTACAATAAATATTCAGCGTACTGTAATAGCATTTCATTTTCTATTCTGCAAAATTCAGAAGATGCAGAGGAGTGTGTCAATGATACATTTCAAAAAGCGTGGGAATCTATTCCGCCGAGTGAACCGAATAACCTAAAAGCATTCTTAGGTAAAATAGCAAGAAACATATCACTGAATAGATTAAAACATAATAATACCCAAAAAAGAGGTGCTGGGCAAATAGATGTACTTCTTTCAGAGCTTGAGGAATGTATTTCAGATAGCTTCAGTGTAGAAAATGAAATTTATAGCAAACAGCTTTCACAGTCAATAAACGCTTTTTTAGAGAGCTTGACATCAGAAAAGAGAAAAATTTTTGTAAGCAGATACTGGTACACCCGTTCTATAAAGGAAATTTCAGAACAATATGATATTAGTGAAGAAAAGATTAAATCTATACTTTTTCGTTTGAGAAAACAGTTGAAGAGCCACTTAGAGAAAGAAGGTATTATTTATGAAAAGTGAAGATTTATTGAAAGCCATAGGTAATATTGATGATAAATTTATCGAGGAGGCTGCTCCTAAGATAAATGCAGTTAATGAAACCAACGCAGCAGAATCAAATGATAGTGCGAAAACTGATGATAAAAAACTTGTTGAGGTTGTTAAGGTTAAGCCAAGAAATACATTCAGAATAGTTGCATCTATTGCGGCTTGTGTGTGTATTGCTGCGGCTGTAAGCTTTGCTATAATAGGCTCAACAAAATCCAGACCACAGGTAGGTGATAATGGTTCATGCTCGTCAGACAGTGTATGTGCCAAAGGAAATAACAATAAAGAGGAAATATATAATTCATTAGAAAGTAAATATGCTTCTGAAAATTCAAAAAATACTTCTTCAAGTACAGCAGCAAGTGATTCTCAAAATTCCAAAAATAATACTTCAAGTGTAGAAGCAAGCAATTCTGAAAGTTCTAATTCAGCAGAACTATCTAACACAGATATTCCAGATAATTATTTCTGTGCGGGTTCTAAGAAAATCACTTCATCTGATGTGAAAGCAATTAAAGCAGGTATGACCTATAAGGAAATTATCAATCAGCTTGGTGAAACTGCAAACTTTGGACAAGGAAATATTCGTCAATATATCGTAGACGATAAATTGGTATTACCATTGAGATTTGATAGCTTGTCAGATGTTTGCAAAAAGACAGGCGAGGAACTTTTAAAGCAAGCTATTCCATATAAAGTGCCTGAACGCATAAAGGATAAGCTGAATGACAATATATACGCTGTAGTTATAAACGATAAGTTTATAAGCTGTATTAATGGTGAGCCAGATAACTGCTGTACAATTGATTTATCTGATGCAGAGATTAAGTTTGAAAATGGAAAAACTGCTACTGCTGCTGATGTTAAACCTATGTCCAGTGTGCTTATCAGCTATGATATGGTTGCGGAATCATATCCAGGAAGTATGCACTGCTTAAAGGTAACTATTCTCGATAGCAATTCATAAAAACATCTAAAAGTCTTTTAATTAAAATAACTAAATAAGGAACGGCTCATACCATTCTGTTGAACATTGACGAATATTATGCTATTATTATTGCAAAATAATGTTCAGAGAGGTTTTTGGTATGAGCTATTCCTTTTTTTCTACGCTTTCACGCCTTAAATACATAAATCGTTGGGGTTTGATGAATAATACAAGAAACGAAAACCTTAGCGAACATAGCCTTGAAGTAGCATTTATTGCTCATGCACTTTGTATAATTAAGAATAAGCGTTTCGGCGGAAACATTGATGCAGATAAAGTGGCAGTTTATGCAATGTTTCACGATTGCACAGAGATTATCACAGGCGACCTGCCAACACCAATAAAATACTCAAGCAAAAAACTGCGTGAGGCATATAAGGCTGTTGAGGAAGAAGCTGGAGAAAGACTTTTATCAACTCTCCCGGATGATTTGAGAGAAGAATATGAAAAATATTTTGTAGTACAAGACGGCGATGAAGAAATATGGAAAATCGTAAAATCAGCGGATAGATTGTCGGCACTGATAAAATGTATTGATGAACGCCGAATGGGCAATATGGAATTTTGCAAGGCAGAGGAAAGCACAAGAAAAATAATAGAAGAAAATATGACACCTGAGCTTGCAGAATTTATCAAAGAATTTATGCCATCATATGGAATGACACTCGATGAGCAAATTAAAAAATATAATGAATAAACCGACAATAATATAAGTTTTTAGGATTTATTATATTTCTCATTGACGGTAGAAAATTTATAATAGGAAATTTTCTGTTAATATCGCCGATTTTTGCGGATTTCGTTGAATTTTGCCGATATATAAGCTATAATGACAAGAATGGAAAGGTATTTAAACATCTTATCCTATGTGCTTATGCACTGCAATATTAGAAAGGTTGTGATGAATTTATGCAAGATAATCACAAGAATGATGACTTTGAGGATATTTTCTCTGATTCGTCATATTCAAGCTATGATGATATAAACAATTTTCCGGTTGAGGTAAGAAGTCGTCCCTCAAGCAATGCCCAAAAGAAAAATAAATCTCAAAAATTCAAGAAAATGTGGATTGCTAATATTGCAATCTGTCTTGTTTCAGTTATATTTATATTAGGTGGTTCGGCGTGTATATATGCTTATAGCTCAATAAGCCGTATAAACTATAATAAACTGCCAGAGAATAGTTCAAGCTCAAGCAAAAGTTCAAGCTCATCAAAGGCAGAAAGCAGTACAACATCGTATAATATGGGGACTATTCCCGATACCTTAAAATCTGATGATGATGTTCTTAATATTATGCTTTTTGGTGCAGATAAAAAAGTTGAAGGCGAAGCTTATGGTCGTTCAGACTCTATGATTTTGCTTTCTATCAACAATAGAACAGGTGACATCGTTATGACATCGTTTTTGCGTGATTTGTGGGTTGAAATTCCAGGATATTTTCCTCATAGACTTAATACCTCGTATGCACTCGGCGGAGCGGAGCTTGCAATAGAAACTATCGAATATAATTTCGGCGTAGATGTAGACAGATATGCGATAGTTGATTTTGATAGCTTTACAAATATTATAGATACTCTCGGCGGTATAGACCTTGAGCTTACTGACGAGGAAATCGACTATATAAACTGGCAGAGCTGGAAGAACAATCAGGTTCAGACAAGACACGAAATTACTGCAAAGGCCGGTGTAGTTCATCTTAACGGACGACAGGCTCTTTGGTATTCAAGAGATAGAGATAGTGCTGGTTCTGACTGGGATAGAACAAACCGTCAGAGAATCGTTCTCAATACTATTATGAAGGATTTGAAGAAGTCTAACCTTGCACAGATTATGAGTATCATATATCAGGTCGGACCTATGATTGAAACAGACCTTGACAAGGGCGAAATTGTTTATCTTGCTCAGAATGCTTTGAACTATCTTAATTATGATGTTACCGCATTGAGTGTACCTGATTTATCAGGCGGAAATTTCTCTTGCCCAAAAATTGACGGAATGGATGTTGTTACAATCAACGATTGGGACGCAGAGAGAGCAAGAATCCAGATGGCTATTTTCGGAAGCTCAGATTGTGAAGTTTCAAACAATTCATCAGAAGAAACAACTATTGACGAACAATACAACAATGCAGCTTAAATATTAAAAAAGAATCTCCTATGCTTACAGCTTTAGTAAGCGTAGGAGATTTTTCTTGTTTAAAATGCTAATATCAAGTTAAATTTATAACAACCCAGTCGGGTGTTTCTTAAGTAGTGGCGTTAAAATTCAAAATACTTTATTTAAATGATATTACATAAATCCTGAAAAAATGCAAAAAAATAAGGAAACTTTGCAAAAATACTTGACAATAGCTTCCCACGGATTTATAATAATATACTGCACCATAATAGATAAATATTCCCTTTTCGTGTGCTTGACTACAAGATATTATCACATATTCGACAAAAAATCAAGTCTAATTTTTCAAAAATTTTTCTTTATGACTTTGCCGAATATATAAAGGGAAAGTTAAAGACGGTTAAATGATGAATGGAGTGATTGGCCAAATGGTAAATGTCAAACCTGTGCGTCTCGGTAATACCGAGAGAATGAGCTTTGCCCGTATTGACGAAGTTATTGATATGCCTAATCTCATCGAGATTCAGAAAAATTCATATCAATGGTTCCTTGATGAGGGTTTGCGTGAGGTTTTCAGAGATGTTTCTGGTATTTCTGATTATACAGGTAATCTTACGCTCGATTTTGTTGATTATGAGCTTGATACCGAGCACCCCAATTATAGTGTTGAAGAGTGTAAGGAGAGAGATGCAACTCATTCCGCACCACTTCGTGTAACTGCGAGATTACACAATAAAGAAACAGATGAGGTTAAGGAAAGCCAAGTATTTATGGGCGATTTCCCTCTTATGACACCAAGCGGCACATTTGTTATCAATGGTGCTGAGCGTGTTATTGTTTCACAGCTTGTCAGATCTCCTGGCGTTTACTATAAGATGGAATATGATAAAACAGGTAAGCAGCTTTTCAGTGCAACAGTTATCCCTAACAGAGGTGCATGGCTTGAGTACGAGAACGATATTAATGATGTTTTCTATGTCCGTATTGATAAGAACAGAAAGCTTCCTGTTACAACATTTATCAGAGCTTTAGGTCTTAGCTCCGACACAGATATTATAGATTATTTCGGTGCTGACGAAAGAATCCTTGCAACAATTGAAAAGGATTCATGCAGCAATACCGAAGAGGCTCTCAAGGAAGTTTATAGAAAGCTTCGTCCAAGTGAGCCGCCAACAGTAGAAAGTGCTCAGGCACATATCAATGCACTTTTCTTCGACCCAAGAAGATATGATATGTCAAGAGTAGGTCGTTATAAATATAACAAAAAGCTTGGCATAGCAAATAGAATTGCAAATCAAAAGGTTGCAGAGCCTATCGCAAACCCACTCACAGGTGAGGTTATGGCAGAGGCAGGTCAGGTTATCTCTCCTGCTCTTGCAAGAGAAATCGAAGATGCAGGTGTAAATATTGCTTTCGTTGAGCATATTGAGGGCAAAATCGTTAAGGTTATATCTAACGCAATGGTTGATATTTCCAAGTTCGTTGATTTCGATGCAAAAGAAGAATGCGATATTAAAGAGCGTGTTCGTTTTGCTGTTCTCAGCGAAATTCTTGGCGAGTGCGATAATGACGAAGAACTTAAAAAGGAAATCTGCCGCAGAAGAGATGACCTCGTTCCAAAGCACATTATCATTGATGATATTTTTGCAAGTATCAACTATATGAACTGTCTTGCAAACGGCATTGGTAATACTGATGATATCGACCACCTCGGCAATCGTCGTATCCGCTCTGTTGGCGAGCTTCTTCAAAATCAGTTCAGAATAGGTTTCTCCCGCCTTGAAAGAGTTATTCGTGAGAGAATGACACTTCAGGCTCAGGACCTTGAAAATATGTCCCCTAATGCGCTTATAAATATTCGTCCTGTAACAGCTGCAATCAAGGAATTCTTTGGTTCATCACCACTTTCACAATTCATGGATCAGAATAACCCTCTTGCAGAGCTTACACATAAGAGAAGACTTTCAGCTCTTGGTCCTGGTGGTCTTTCAAGAGATAGAGCAGGATTTGAAGTTCGAGATGTTCATTACAGCCACTATGGTCGTATGTGTCCTATCGAAACTCCTGAAGGTCCTAACATCGGTCTTATCTCATATCTTGCAACCTTTGCAAAGATTAACGAATATGGCTTGATAGAAGCACCTTTCCGTAAGGTTGATAAGGATAAGGGTGTTGTTACAAATGAAGTTGTCTATATGACAGCTGATGTTGAGGATAACTATATCGTTGCACAGGCTAACGAACCACTCGATGAAGAAGGACACTTCATTCACGAGAAAATCAACGGTAGATGCAGAGATGAATTCGTTGAAGTTGAGCGTGATAAGGCTGACTATATGGATGTATCTCCAAGAATGGTTGTTTCTGTTGCTACTGCGATGATTCCGTTCCTCGAAAACGATGACGCAAACCGTGCGTTGATGGGTTCTAACATGCAGCGACAGGCTGTTCCGCTTCTCGTAACAGAGTCACCTATCGTTGGTACAGGTATGGAATATAAAGCAGGTGTTGACTCAGGCGTTTGTATCCTTGCTTCCGAAGATGGTGTTGTTGAGAGTGTAAGTGCTGACCAAATCAAGATGAGATATGATTCAGGCAAGACTGAAACTTTCCACATTATTAAGTTTACACGCTCAAACCAGGATACATGTATCAACCAGATTCCAATAGTTAACAGAGGTCAGCGTGTTAAGAAGGGCGAAGTTCTTGCTGATGGTCCTTCAACAAATAACGGTGAAATCAGTCTTGGTAAGAACGCTCTTATCGGATTTATGACTTGGGAAGGTTATAACTACGAAGATGCTGTTCTTATCAGTGAAAAGATAGTTCGTGATGATGTTTATACATCAATTCATATAGAAGAATACGAAACAGAAGCTCGTGATACTAAGCTTGGTGCTGAGGAAATTACAAGAGATATTCCTAATGTCGGCGACGATATGCTTAAAGACCTCGACGAGCGTGGTATTATCCATATCGGTGCAGAGGTTCACACAGGCGATATTCTTGTCGGTAAGGTTACACCAAAGGGTGAAACAGAGCTTACAGCAGAAGAAAGACTTCTCAGAGCAATCTTCGGTGAGAAGGCTCGTGAGGTCAGAGATACTTCCCTTAGAGTTCCTCATGGTGAATACGGTATCGTTGTCGATGTTAAGGTATTCACAAGAGAAAATAGTAAAGATGAGCTTCAGCCAGGTGTAAATCAGGTTGTCAGATGCTATATCGCACAGAAGAGAAAGATTTCTGTTGGTGATAAAATGGCTGGTCGTCATGGTAACAAGGGTGTTGTTTCCAGAATACTCCCTGTTGAAGATATGCCATTCCTCCCAGACGGTACTCCGCTCGATATAGTTCTTAACCCATTGGGCGTTCCTTCTCGTATGAATATCGGTCAGGTTCTTGAGGTTCACCTCGGTTATGCCGCTAAGGCACTTGGCTGGAAGATTATGACGCCTGTCTTTGACGGTGCTCACGAAGATGACATCTTTGATATTTATAAGGATATAGAGAAAAAGGCGAAGGCAGGAGAATTGCCGCCGCCTGAAAATCCAAGCAAGATTGACTTTACAGAATGCTTCAAAAAGGACGGCATTATTACTAACGAGTGTAAGACAAGAATGCGTGACGGTAGAACTGGTGAGTGGTTCGATAACCCTGTTACAGTCGGTTATATGTACTACCTCAAGCTCCATCACCTTGTCGATGATAAGATTCATGCTCGTTCTACTGGTCCATACTCACTTGTTACTCAGCAGCCTTTGGGTGGTAAAGCTCAATTCGGCGGACAGAGATTCGGTGAAATGGAAGTCTGGGCGCTTGAGGCTTATGGCGCTGCCTATACACTTCAGGAAATCCTCACAGTTAAGTCTGATGATGTTGTCGGTCGTGTTAAAACTTATGAGGCTATTGTTAAGGGACAGAACATTCCTACACCTGGTATTCCTGAATCATTTAAGGTTCTTATTAAGGAACTCCAGTCACTTGCTCTTGATGTTAAGGTTCTCGATAAGGATAATAACGAAATCGACCTCAGACAAAACTTTGACGAAGATGATGATGTTGGTCTGAACGCTGATTCCGACTCCGAATTTAACGAGAAAAATGTTATGACCACTATGGATGGCTATATGCTCGATGGTGATGATGAGGACGAGGACAATATGTTTGACGAAAGAGGAATCGTAAACGACAAGGACGATGCCGACGAAGATATGTTCGGAGAGGATTCCGACTATGAGGGCGGCGACTTCTTCGGCAATTCCGATGATGATAAATAATCGACAGGAGGAAGCATTTAATGGAATTTAATGTATTTGAATCTATAAAGATTGGTCTTGCTTCACCCGAAAAGATAAGAGAATGGTCTTATGGCGAGGTTAAAAAACCTGAAACCATTAACTACCGTACTCTAAAGCCAGAACGCGATGGTCTTTTCTGCGAAACTATCTTTGGTCCGCAAAAAGACTGGGAATGCCACTGCGGTAAGTATAAGAAAATTCGCTTTAAAGGAAAAATCTGCGACCGTTGCGGTGTTGAAGTTACTCGTTCTAAGGTAAGAAGAGAGCGTATGGGACATATCGAGCTTGCTGCTCCTGTATCTCATATCTGGTATTTCAAGGGTATTCCATCAAGAATGGGGCTTATCCTTGATATATCACCAAGAACACTCGAAAAGGTTCTCTACTTTGCAATGTATATTGTTACTGATCCGGGCAATGTAAGAGAAATCGAGAAAAAGCAGTGCCTCACAGAAAAAGAGTATAGAGACCTTAAAGAAAAGTATGAAGACGATTTTGAGGCTATGATGGGTGCAGAAGCTATCAAAAAGCTTCTTGCAGAAATAGACCTCGACCAACTTTCTGATGAACTTAAGGAAGAACTAGAAAATGCTTCTGGTCAAAAGAGAGTAAGACTCCTCAAGAGAATTGAAGTTGTAGAATCCTTCCGTCTTTCAGGCAATAGACCTGAATGGATGATTCTCGATGTAATTCCTGTTATTCCTCCGGATATTCGTCCTATGGTTCAGCTTGATGGCGGACGCTTTGCAACATCTGACCTTAACGACCTTTATAGACGAGTTATCAACAGAAATAACAGACTTAGCAGACTTTTAGAGCTTAATGCTCCTGATATTATCATCAGAAATGAAAAGAGAATGCTTCAGGAAGCTGTTGACGCACTTATAGATAACGGCAGAAGAGGCAGACCAGTTACAGGCCCTAATAACAGAGCCTTGAAGTCACTTTCCGATATGCTTAAAGGTAAGCAGGGACGCTTCCGTCAGAATCTTCTCGGTAAGCGTGTTGACTACTCAGGTCGTTCGGTTATCGTTGTTGGACCTGAACTTAAAATGTATCAGTGCGGTCTTCCTAAGGAAATGGCTCTTGAGCTTTTTAAGCCTTTCGTTATGAAAATCCTTGTTGAAAATAATGCTGCCGGCAACATCAAGGCTGCTCGTAAGGCTGTTGAAAGAGCAAAGCCAGAGGTTTGGGACGCACTTGAAAAGGTTATCAAGGGACACCCGGTTCTCCTCAACCGTGCTCCTACACTTCATAGACTTGGTATTCAGGCATTCGAGCCTGTTCTCGTAGAGGGTAGAGCATTGAAACTCCACCCACTTGCTTGTACAGCATTTAACGCTGACTTCGACGGCGACCAGATGGCTGTCCATGTACCGCTTTCAGCAGAGGCTCAGGCAGAAGCAAGATTCCTCATGCTTGCTTCAAATAACCTCCTCAAGCCATCAGATGGACGACCAGTTACAGTTCCTACTCAGGATATGGTTCTTGGTTCATACTATCTTACACTCGATAAGGACGGCGAACCAGGCGAGGGCAAAATTTTCCGTGATTGCGATGAAGCTATTATGGCTTATGATGCAAAGGTTGTCAGCCTTCACGCTAAGATTAAGGTCAGAAGAACTCTCGAAATCAATGGCGTTATGAAGACAGGTCTTGTCGATACAACTGTTGGCAGAATCATCTTCAATAGACCTATTCCACAAGACTTGGGATTTGTTGATAGAACTAACCCTGAAAATGACCTCAAGTTTGAGATTGACTTCCTTGTTGGCAAAAAGCAGCTTGGAAAAATCTTTGATAAGTGTATAAGAATCCATGGCACACAGAGAACATCTGAGGTTCTCGATGCTGTTAAAGCACAGGGCTATAAGTATTCTACAAAGAGTGCTATTACTGTTGCTGTTTGTGATGCTGAAATTCCACCAACAAAGAAAGATATTATCGCTCGTGCAGAAAAGCAGGTTGACCAAGTTACAAAGATGTATAAGCGAGGCTTTATGTCTAACCAAGAGCGTTACGAAAAGGTTCTTAAGGTTTGGGAAACTGCAACAAATGATGTTTCTGACGCACTTCAGGCTAACCTCGGCAGATATAACCCAATCTTTATGATGGCTGACTCTGGTGCCCGTGGTTCTATGAGCCAGATTAGACAGCTTGCTGGTATGCGTGGACTTATTGCGAATACAGCAGGTAAGACAATAGAAATTCCTATCAGAGCTAACTATCGTGAAGGTCTTAACATTTTGGAATACTTTATTTCATCTCGTGGTGCGAGAAAGGGTCTTGCCGATACAGCTCTTAGAACGGCTGACTCAGGTTATCTTACAAGAAGACTTGTTGATGTTTCACAAGATGTTATCATCAGAGAGGACGACTGTGGTACTACTGAGGGTATCGAAGTATTCGAGATTAAAGAGGGTAAGGAATCTATCGAAAGCTTCCACGAAAGACTTCTCGGCAGATACCTTTGCGAAGATTTCAAAGACCCAGCAACAGGCGAGGTTCTTGTTTCTAAGGATAAGCTTATGGGTGATGATGAAGCAGACCTTATCGTCAGCAAGGGTGTTGAACGCATTAAGCTTCGTTCAATTCTCCATTGTCGTGCAAAGCACGGCGTCTGCAAGCGTTGCTATGGTGCTAACCTTGCAAACGGTCAGCCTGTTACAGTCGGTGAGGCTGTTGGTATTATTGCCGCTCAGTCTATCGGTGAGCCTGGTACACAGCTCACAATGAGAACCTTCCATACAGGTGGTGTCGCAGGAGCTGAAGATATTACACAGGGTCTTCCTCGTGTTGAAGAACTCTTTGAGGGCAGAAAGCCTAAGCATCTCGCTATCATCAGTGAAATTGCTGGTGTTGTCAAGTTCGAGGAAATCAAGAAGAACCGTCACGCTGTTATTTATAATGATGAAACAGGTGAACAGAGGTCTTACCTCATTCCATTCGGTTCAAGAGTTCGTGTTGAAGAAGGTCAGGTCATCGAGGCTGGTGAAATGATTACAGAGGGTTCTGTAAATCCACACGATGTTCTTGCAATTAAGGGTACAGAAGCTGTTCAGAACTACCTCATTCAGGAAGTTCAGAAAGCATATCGTATGCAGGGTGTTGATATCAACGATAAGCATATCGAAGTTATCATTCGTCAGATGATGAAGAAAGTCAGAATTGATGATAACGGCTCTACAAAGCTTCTCCCAACAACTCTCGTTGATAAGAGCGAGCTTTATGCTGCTAACGATGAGGTTCGTGCAAGAATTGCAAATGGTGAAGAGGGACTCACAGAGGCAACCTACACACCAATGCTTCTTGGTATCACAAAGGCTTCTCTTGCAACAGATTCCTTCCTTTCAGCCGCATCATTCCAGGAAACAACAAGAGTTCTTACAGATGCAGCTATCAAGGGTAAGGTTGACCCACTTATGGGCCTTAAAGAAAATGTTATTATCGGTAAGCTTGTTCCTGCTGGTACAGGTATGCACCGTTATAGAGATGTTGAATATAGAGAGGAAAATCCATCTAATTCAGCTGAATAAAAACATTTAGATTGTAAATCAGGCATAGCTCAGATTATGGGCTATGCCTGATTTTTATATTATGTTGATTGATAATGTCGTACTAATACCTGCATTTTTGCTATATCTTCTTTTTGAGAGTGAATAATAGCACTGATTATTGGTCTTAGCTCTTGGCAAATTGAATATTTCATAGCATTTTCGCCCATTCTTACAGCACCCATATGATGCGGAATCATCTCGCAAAGAAAATTATAGTTTACATTATTAGTTTGTGGTGAAGATTTCATTTCGCTGAACATCTTTTGTGTGATTTCATTATATATTCTCGTATATGGTTTAAGCTGAATAGGTGAATTAGTCTTAGCACGACAACAAACCTCAATCGAAACCATATCATCTATGCTTTTAGTTTGCTCAGCAATTATGTTCAAGGCTATATTCTGCACTTCTATGTCAGTAGTGTAGCGGAGTATGTTTAGTGACATATCTATTGCGGCTCGATGATGTGGAATCATTTGCTTTATGAAGTTGCAAGAAATGCTGTCTGTAATTTTAATCTCTGCCATACAGCGAATCATAGTATCAAGAATAACGGAAAATGTGTCAAGATAACGCCTTGCAACATTGCTTATTTTTGGCGGAGTATTTGCTTTATTCATAAAAATCCTACCTCCTGAAATAATACTCTTAATATTATATTCAAACCCTTTGTTTAATGTGAATTAATAGCATTTTCAATGTAATATCATTGTAACTATCTATTAGCTAATAGATTTCCATAAGACACTTAAAAGTTTCGCTCGAGGTGGCGTGCCGCCACTGTCAAGACGCGGAATCGCTCGGCAAACCTCGCTCGTATTAAGTTAGGGGAGTTTATTCACGCGGAAGACTAAACTACCGATTAGCTAATAAATTTCCTAAAGACACTTAAAAGTTTCGCTCGAGCCTTTTCAAA
>UMIJ01042106.1_pt1 | contig 16073 bp, 12 predicted proteins | sample 1965741 | NCBI WGS metagenome assembly UMIJ01 (sample SAMEA4836121, study PRJEB28245) | human gut metagenome | biome: gut microbiome; material: fecal sample | place: Denmark | collected 2008
CAATTATTATTTCGAGATTGTAAATACGAATGACGAAATGACCTACGGCGAAAAGAAGCTGGATTTATCCGCAGGCTTCGAGCTTGAATTCAAAAATGTTTCATTTAAATATCCGTCCGCCGAAAATTACGCTCTCCGAAATGTCAATCTCAAAATAGAAAACGGCGAGCATCTTGCCGTTGTCGGCAGAAACGGCAGCGGTAAAACCACCTTTATCAAGCTTATGTGCCGCCTTTATGATGTGACGGACGGCGAAATTCTGATTAACGGCACCGATATTAAGGAATACACACGAGAGAGCATTACAGGTCTTTATTCCGTGGTCTTTCAGGATTTTAAAATATTTTCCGTATCACTTAAGGATAATATTTGCGCAAGCTCCGATTTCGACAGCGACAGATTTTATGCTTGCCTCGAAAATGCAAATATTAAGGACAGAGCCGAACGCTTGGCGGATAAGGAAAACACATATCTTTATAAGGATTTGGACGAAACAGGCGTTGAAATATCGGGTGGTGAGGCGCAAAAGCTTGCTCTTGCGAGGGCACTGTATAAGGACGCTCCCGTCGTTATTTTGGACGAGCCCACGGCGGCACTCGACCCCATTGCGGAAAACGAGATATACAGCCGTTTCAATTCCTTTGTTCAAAATAAAACGGCGATTTATATTTCTCACAGGCTTTCAAGCTGCGCCTTCTGCGATAAAATCGCCGTGTTTGACAACGCGCGGCTTGTCGAGCACGGAACGCATCGCGAGCTTTTGGGTGCAGGCGGCAAATACAGCGAGCTTTGGAATGCGCAGGCAAGGTATTATATCTCATAAAGGACTCGGCGAATAAATAAAAAAGACTGCATTTATCAAATGTGATTACGTACGTCACACGGCATAAAGGCAGTCTTTTTATATGTTATACGGCTTTTATTCAGTTTAGCTTTTTGTCGGTTGAGAGGATAAAGCGGAGAACGTTGTTTGCGGTTCTCTGCAGTTCTCCTAAGGCTATTCCGTCCTTTTGACCGTATGTTTCAAGCAGAGAGCCGTCGTTTCCGCCACTCTTGCTGACCGCGGTTTTAAATCCGGGCATAAGCACGTCAACCTGCGCTCTGACGCGATATGCATTGTCTCTCAGCTGCGGAAATTCGGGTGACGGAGCGTAGCGCATCCACCAGTCTGTCATAACCATACCGCCGAAGTGCCATTCGTCACGCAAAACGGTGGTACAAAGCTCATAATTGTAGTGGCTCCAAACGCCGTTTATCTTGTTGTAGCTTGTCATAATGCAGTGCGGAGACGACTCCTTAACGCATATTTCAAAGCCCTTGAGATAGATTTCGCGAAGTGCCCTTTCGGACACTATGTCGTCGGTGTGATTGCGGTTATATTCCTGATTGTTGCCGGCAAAGTGCTTCGGACACGCCGAAACACCGTTTTTCTGTATGCCCCTGACCGTTGCCGCAGCGGTTTTACCAGTGAGGTATGGGTCCTCGGAATAGTATTCGAAGTTTCTGCCGCACAGCACGTTCCTATGTATATTCATACCCGGTGCCAACAGCACGTCGCTGCCCTTTTTTATCATCTCTTTGCCCATTTCCGTGAATAATTCCTCGGTGAGACTTTCGTCCCAAGAACACGCTATCGCCGTACCGCAGGGCATCAGCGAACAGGCGGAAAGAAGTCTTATTCCGGACGGACCGTCGGTGGTGATTATCGGGGGGATTCCCTTTTCCCTGAGCGACTTTAAAACGCCGCCGAAAGCACCCGCGTTACCCTTTGCTCCGAGTGAACTGTTCATAGGTCCCTCGCCTCGAGAGATTGCTTCGAGCTCGTCGAGTGAAAGTTGAGCTGTAAAGTCTTGCAGCTTTACTTTACCTGCTTTTACATCGGAGAGCTTATAGCCTTTGTCACCGCTGATTTCTTTTCCGTCCGGCAGAGAAGAGAGTATTCGATTTTTCAGACTCACGGTGCGAACAGGCACTTTTTCCTTTGACAGAGCGATTTTGTCGCCGTCGCAAACAGCGGCAAAGCGTTCAAACGCGCGGTTTTCGCTGACCGCCATAACTTCGGATAGTTCGGCGGTTACAACTGTGCTTTCAAGTGTAAAGCTATACGCCTTTTCACAGTTCCGTACGCTGTTGCCTACATAAAAATCGTAAATTCCGCTTTCGAGTACATAGCAGCTCTTGTGTCCGGCCTTGCCGGAGTCGTCGTAAGAAGCAAAGCTGTCATTTGAAATCACCGTTACGAAGGTTTCACAGTCGCCGGGGGACAAAAGCTCTGTTTTGTGAAAAGCAACGAGTGATTTTTTTGCTTTTCCGAGCTTGCCGTTCGGAGCGGAAACATAAAATTGAACCGTCTCTCTGCCGGGCACCGAGCCGATATTCGTCACCTTAACATTGAATTCTGTTTTGCCTTCGGAATAGTTCGCTTTTTCCGTTTCGATTTTAAAATTTGTATAAGACAGACCGAATCCGAATTCATACAGCACCTTTTCGGGGGCGAAGGTTTCAAAATAGCGGTAACCCACAAAGATGTCCTCAACATAGTTGTTGTATTCCTTTGCGCCGAAGCTGCCGCTGCTCGGGTAGTCCTCATATCGTTTTGCGATTGTATCGCTGAGCTTTCCGCTCGGAGTGACTTCACCGGAGAGTATATCCGAAAGCGCGTTTCCGCTCTCCATACCGCCTTGCCAAGCTATAAGTATCGAGCCTATTTTATCCTTATATACATCTATCTCTTCAAAACCAATAAGACTGCCTATATTGAGAACCAAAATGACGTCGTCAAAATGAGCCGTGACAAGGTCTAACATCTCCTTTTCTCTGCTCGTGAGGTAATAGCTGCCCTTTTCGAGAACGTTTTCGCGATCCTCTCCGGCGCTTCTGCCTATGAATACCACAGCCTTATTGCTCTTTTCAGATGCACTTTTTACAATGTTGTCTTTAAGCGGCATTTCCGGATAAAATCTCGGCCAATGTCCCCAAAACCCCGGATCCGGTATGTTTTTGCGCTTGCCGCACCAATCATTATAAATTTTTCTGAGATCTTCGTTTATATGTATTTTTCCGTTTTTTTCTATGCCGTCGGCAAAGCTGATTTTATAAGGCGCGCATACGTCTCCACCCGAGCCGTTGCCGACAAAAAAGCTGTCGTTTTGCACTCTGCCGAACAGCGCGACATTATCCTTGCCGTTTATGGGTAAAGCCCCGTTGTTTTTCAGCAATACGCAACCGTCCGCCGCTGCCTGTCGCAAAAACGGGATTATTTTCTCATTCGGCTTGCCGTTTTTTATTATGCTCGCATTTTGCTTTTGCGCAAGCTCACTGCCGCTGATTTTACGAATCAGCTTATTTATAATCCTACTCATTTTACAGCTCCTTTTTTATTTTTATGTCATAATATCACATACTGATTGTTTTGTCATCACGTTGTCATCCCGAAGAGAAAAATTTGAGTTTCCGAGACGAGTGTGCTAATATAATAAATATTACATAAAGCTGCGGAGGTAGAAAATGCCACATGTAAGTGTTCTTTTAAAGCCGGCTTCTTCGGCGTGCAATATGAATTGCAAATACTGTTTTTATAAGGATGAGGCAAATTGCCGCGAAACTGCTTTTTGCGGTATGATGTCGCTGTCGGACGCCGAGGAGATAATTAAAAGTGCCGCGGAATACGCAAGCGGCAGCTGTACGTTCTTGTTTCAGGGCGGAGAGCCTACGCTTGCGGGACTTGATTTTTATAAAGGCTTTGCGGAAATCGAAAAGAAATATGCAAAAAAAGGGCTCACATTCCACCACAGCATACAGACCAACGGCCTTTTGATTGATGACGACTGGGCAAAATTCTTTAAAAAGAACAACTATCTTGTAGGTTTGTCGCTTGATGGCCCGGCACAGATAAACGACCTCAACCGCGTCGATGTGAGCGGCAAGGGTACATTTAACAGGGTAATAAAGGCGGCGGATGCTTTGGATCGTCAAGGGGCGGCGTATAATGTGCTCTCGGTCGTTACGGGCAAAAATGCACGCTCCGCCGAGAAAATATATAATTTTTTGAAAAAGCAGGGATTCAGATATTTGCAGTTTATTCCGTGCCTTGAGCCGTTTTCATCGGAACGCGGTGAGAGCGCATACAGCCTGTCACCCAAGGACTATGCCGAGTTTCTCGTAAAGATATTTAATCTTTGGCTTTCCGACCTTTTGAAGGGAAATTATATAAGTATACGCCATATAGACAATCAGCTGTCCGTGATGCTCGGCAGACCTCCCGAAATGTGCAGCGCGTTCGGCTGCTGTAACATTCAGTATGTTGTTGAGGCCGACAAGAGTGTTTATCCGTGTGATTTTTATGTGCTCGACGGATATAAGATAGGCGAAATAGGCAAAAATACGTTTGAGGAAATGCGAAACAGCGAAACCGCGGTTAAATTTATAAAGGATTCGCAAAATGTTCCCGACGAATGCAAAGCGTGTCCGTTCTATTGTGTTTGCCGCAACGGCTGCCGCCGCGACAGAGCCACGGAAAACGGTATTATAGGCAAAAATTACTACTGCGATTCTTATAAGTATTATTATGCGAAGTGCAACGCCGGATTTATAAAGGCGCTGTCATTTTTAAATCAGAACAAACGGTAAAGGCGAATTATGGAGTTTTATGAAAACAGTCAAAGTCCCGAAAGAGCACTTTTGATAGGTGTGGACACGGGCGAATACAACGCTGAAATCTCTATGGAGGAATTGGCTCTTCTCTCGGAAACCGCGGGAGCCGAGATAATCGGAACGGTGATACAAAAGCTTGAAGCTCCGTCGCCGGCAACATATATCGGCAGCGGAAGAATGGCGGAGGTTGCCGCCTTTTGTCGGAATAACGATATAGACCTTATAATAGCCGACAGCGAGCTTACACCGTCGCAAATTAACAATATAGAGACAAAAACCGATACAAGAGTTGTTGACAGAACCATGCTCATACTCGATATTTTTGCCGCAAGGGCAAGGTCGAGCGAGGGTAAATTGCAGGTGGAGCTGGCACAGCTTAAATATTCACTTCCGTTTTTGTCGGGCAGAGGCAAGAGTATGTCGCGTCTCGGCGGCGGAATCGGCACAAGAGGACCGGGCGAGAGCAAGCTCGAGAGCGATAAACGCCATATAAGACGCAGGATACATTCGTTGTCAGAGGAGCTTAAGAGGGTTGAAAAGCGACGCGACCTCATTCGTTCAAGGCGAAAAAAGGACGGTGTAATCACCGTTGCCATAGTCGGCTACACCAATGCCGGAAAGTCAACTCTTATGAACACTCTTACAAGTGCGGGCGTGCTGTCGGAGGATAAGCTTTTTGCTACGCTCGACCCGACTGCAAGGAGGCTTACGCTGCCGTCAAAGCGAGAGGTTATGCTCGTTGATACGGTAGGGCTTGTAAGACGTTTGCCGCATCAGCTTGTCGACGCTTTCAAATCAACTCTCGAAGAGGCTAAAAACGCCGACCTTATACTAAATGTCTGTGATGCGTCAAGCGACGAGTGTGCCGAGCATCTGAGCGTTACATCGTCCGTCTTAAAGGAGCTCGGAGCGGATAATATACCGGTTATATCGGTAATGAATAAGTGCGACAAGCTCCAAAACGCATACGATATGCCGGTAATCGGCAAAACCGTTATGATAAGCGCAGTTAAAAACGAGGGAATCGACAGGCTGCTTGAGGTTATTGAGGACTCGCTGCCGAAAACCAAGGCGAGAGCGATATTGTTAGTCCCGTTCAGCGAGGGACATATACTCGGAGAAATTCGAAAAACGGGAGTCGTGTATTCCGAAAGCTATAAGGAGAACGGAACGCGGCTGGACGCCCTTGTCGATATTGATTATCTCGAAAAAATCAAGCGTTATATAGTGTCGATGTAAAAACATAAAAAGCAGTAAATCAAAGCTGATTTACTGCTTTTTGCTTAACTTATTATTTGAACAAGCCCGTTTTCGGCTCGCTCAACCATACGCCGTCATTCTTTACAAGCTCAATGTGGTCGCCCGAAACCAAATAAGCGTTATTTGCGAGGTCCATCATCGGTTTGTCACTCATGGAATCGGTGTAGAAACTGTCAATAGGCATGTCGCCGTAAATGCTTTTAAATGCCGCTATCTTGTTTTCCTTGTAGCAAACACGCTCTATGATTCCGTTTTCCATATCCACAACGCTGCCGATGTAGTTTTTTACGCCGATTCTTTTGCATATTTCCTCGAGTATGATTTCGGGGCAGGCCGAAACTATTACGTCGTCGGGAGCTTGAATCTTGGCATAGAAGTTTTTGATTTTCTTTTCGTGCTCGTCCCAAAACTCTGTGATGTCCTTGTGAATGTCCTTGATTTTCACGCAGTAGTCGGTGAGCATATCGCCGTATTGTTCAATAACCTCGTCGGTTTTTATTGCACCTCTTTTGTAGCGTATGAACGCCTCGCCGAAACGCGGTATGAGCTTGGCAATTTCTTTCGGATCCTTTTTAAGATAGAACATAAAAATGTCAAATCCGCTCTCACCGTCATATATGGTGTTGTCAAAATCGTATACGTTCACAGCTTTTCCCTCTTTACACGAAAAATACATCATATTTATAACAATGGAATTTTAGCATTACAAATCTAAAAAGTCAAGGAAGCCGAACCATATAGGATCGGCTTCTTTGTTTTGCTTAATCGCTGCGTTCACATCCGCAGCACGTCGCGGTGCTTACGCCGGTCTGAAGCTTAGTCTCGTTGGGCGGGAAAAATTCGTCCACGGGGAACTGTATTTTCCTGAAGGCCTCGCACGGATCGTCCGTGTCACAGCTGCATTCCTTATCGGGTATGCAGAAGTCGTATGCCGGTATCAGCATCTGGACGTCGCGCTCAAGCTGAACTATCGTGAAAATACCTATTGTAACCGCAACGGCTTTTTCGACGGGACGGTGGCCGAAATCGTCCGGGAATTCGTCGCCGAACGCGCATTTCACGCAGGACGGGACAGGAATGCACGAGTCACCGAGACAGTCGCAGCAGTCGCACGGGCGGCAGAGCCTTGCTTCAAGGCAAATAGGATCGGCGACCTGTATTTTTGCTCTCGGATTTGTGTTTTGCGGAATGATTTGCCTGTCGCCCGAGTCCGCACGGAACTCTGAGGAGTATACTCTTACCTTACCCTCGCTGCCGTAGAGTATGCATTTTTTTGAAAATGTGGTAAATCCGCACACCGTTTCGGGCGGAGCCGCCGCAACGGAATATGCGTCAAGCGTTACCTTGAAGAAAAATGTGATGTCAACCGAGTAAAAGCCGCGGTTAAACGGCACTCTCTCCACGTCGATAAAGACGTTAAGTATCTCACAGCCCCTGCATCTTACATTAGTCGCCCTGTCTATTGTTTGCTGGTACTGCGGCGGAAAATACACCCTCAAGTCCGCAAGACAATCTTTATCCGCACAAGAGTCGTAAACTCGGTTAGTGTCTATGCACACGGCTTCGCGAATTTTGCCGGATACCTTGTCGTTACAGCATGATTTTGTTTCTGCCATAAAAATCCCTCCTGTAATTATTTCGGCGACCGAATGAGATTTTGCCTTTAAATCGCCGATTTTACAGCCGACGGGAAAAATCGATGCCCTGTTCCCGCCGACCATAGCTTCAATAACATCTTATGTCGGCTTATTCAATGTGTTACAAAGCAAAGCTTTTACACAAGTTTACAAAGATTTAACGAAGTCTTGATTGTTACAACGTGTTTTCGACGAATATAATTTTTTATAAAATAAAAAATAAAGATGAACTTGCAAAAAAAAGGAGAAAATATGGAAAAATACATCTCTAAAAAGGAAAAAGCCTCCTACGGATTTGCGGCAGTCGGCAGCTATATGGTAGCCGGCATAACCCAATCGTACCTTATGTATTTTTTTACCGACATACTTATAATTCCGTCGGCTTTCGTTATGATGCTTATGATAGTCGCAAGGGTCTGGGATGCCTTAAACGACCCTATGATGGGTGTAACAGTAGACAGAACAAGCACGAAATACGGTAAAATGAGGCCTTATGTTTTGATAGGTTCGTTTTTGATGCTTGTCACCACCATAGTACTGTTTATGCCCTTGACCGGAGCGCCTACAATGTTTAAAATGATATTTGCCGCCGTTTCTTACATAATTTTCGGTATGGCATATACGCTTACCGATGTGCCTGCCATGGGGCTTATGAGTGTTGCTACGCCGAACAGCGACGAGAGAGCCTCGCTTCTGTCGTTCTACGTTACGGTAGGCTCGGTAGGTAGCTTGCTCCCGGTGGGATTGCTTACGATATTCCGGTCTTTTATTCCGGAAAAATATGTTTACTTTGCAATGTCGATATTTGTGGGTATAATAACATCGGCGGCTTACTTAACGCTGTTCAAAAACTCAAAAGAGCGTTTTTCCACTCATACCGAAAAAATTGCCGTTCGAGACATGATAAAGGCTGCGGGCAGAAATAAGCCCATGATGGCACTTCTTATGTCGATGACGGCGTCGCCGCGTTACGTTATTATGCCGGCGGCAATGTATATAGCGACTTATGTAATAAATATTCCGGGGTTCAACTCCTTCGTCACTAAATTCAACAATGCAGTAGGCTTTATAGGACTTTCTGCTGCACTTACTTTGTTTCATTTTATCGAGCCGTCCGCGGCGGGTGTGCCGGCTGTACAGAGTGCCTCCACCGTTACGGGTCTTTTCTCTCTTGTTACCGTAATTCCCGGGATCGGCTTTTTGCTCTCGCTTATACCGATTTGTTTTTATAATTTCAGCGGCGTTAAGAAAGAAAAAATATTATCTGAGCTTGCCGTAAAAAGAAAGGCAATCAAAAATGGAGTTTAAATTTGAACGAAGAACCTTTAATATTAACGAAAGGTTGAGGGTCGGCATAATTTCCGATTCCCAGCTCAGCCCTGTTCGCAGAAAAAACGAGACGACGTTCCGAAATAATCTTGTCTTATCGCTTTCCGTACTCAAAAAACAGGGCTGTAATATGATTATATTTGCAGGCGATATAGGCAATATGGCGAGCGGCTTTGCATACGATACATATAAAGCCGCGTTCAAGAGCGTTTTCGGCGGAAAAATGCCGATTGTTCAAAGCATAATGGGCAATCACGATTATTACGGCTTAAGGACATCGGAAAATTGCAGGCGGCTTTTCACAAAAAAGATCGGTTCTTCGCCGTTTACTCACTATACGGTAAACGGCTTTCACTTTATCGGCGTATCGCCCGATTGCGAAAAAATGTCCGACGGTTACAGAAAAATTTTACCGTATCTCAAAGCCGAAATTGAACTTGCAAAAAAAGAATGCGGCGACAGGCCGATTTTTGTCACGACGCATAATTGTGCCGAAAATACGGTGTACGGCAGCGACGATTGGGGAGACAAGGGTCTTTTCGACTTGTTTTCTCAATATCATAATTTGATAAATTTCGCAGGCCATCTCCACTATTCGCTTCTTGATGAGAGAAGTGTCTGGCAGGGCGCGTTTACCGCCTTCGGAACTCAGTCTACGTCATATGTTGAACTCGAAAAGGGAAAGGTTAACGGCTCCGTGCCGCCGGACGCATATATGTTCCCAATGGGCTATTTGCTTGATTTCGAAGAAGAGAGCATAACCGTAAGGCGTATGAATTTCCGCCTCGGCAAGGAGGAAAAACCGAATATGAGCGTCAAAATACCGTACGCTGTCACGAAAGCCGATTTTATTTCCGAAAGAAAGCATAACAGCTTACCCGTTATGCCGAACGCCTACGGCCATACGGAATATGATGAAAACGGGAATACATATCTATGCTTTGACAGGGGCGAAAGCGATGATTTTGTTCACAGCTATGCGGTCTTTTACAGCGACGGAACGCGGTACGATTATTTCTCGGATTTTTATAAGGGTATCTCCTCTATGGCTGATAAAGTCAAACTTCCTGTTTACTCTAAGGCTCCGGGAGTGTATAATATAGAAATATATGCGATTGATTCTTACGGGAGCATCAGCGACAGCTATACGTCAATAGACCGCTCTGAGGTGCGCCGAAGAAAGACTTATCGCAGGAAATTGGCACCGGAGATTAAATACTGATGGATATATTTTCTTTTGAAGGTTATATCTTTGACCTTGACGGAACGCTTCTTGATTCCATGGGGCTTTGGAACGATATTTACGTTAAGGTTCTCGGCGACTTTAATATCAAAGCACCCTCGGATTATCTCTTTAACGTGAATCATATGAGCCTTTGCGACGGAGCCGCATACACGGTTGAGAGATTTCGGCTTGAAGGCGTCGTGAAAAAAGAAGAGATTGCAGATATGTGGACTCGCTTGTCGAAGAATCAATATGAATCTACCGTGCCGCTAAAAAACGGTGCGGCTGATTTTTTGCACAGCTTGAGCGGTATGGGTAAAACGCTCGGCGTGGCAACGGCTCTCTCAAAGGAGCTTTATATGCCATGTCTTGAAAGGCTCGGCATTCTACGGCTTTTTAAGGCTACCACATCAATAGACGAAGTGTCGCGAGGCAAGGAATTCCCCGACATATATTTGAGAGAGTGCGAAAAAATAGGTGCTGTACCGAAAAATACGGTAGTGTTTGAGGACAGTCTGACAGGTATAAAATCCGCTTCCTGCGGCGGATTTAAAACGGTCGGAGTATACGACGCTTCAGCCGAAAAACAAATGGCGGAAATTAAAAATCGAGCCGATTTTTACATAAATACGTTTACGGAGCTTTTAGATGAAAACTGAAACAAAACGCACTGTTGCCGCGAAGCTTATGCTTTTTTCGAGCGCCGTTATATGGGGCAGCTCTTTCTTCATATTAAAAAACACTCTGGATGAATTGCCGGTGTATTTTTTGCTGTGTGTAAGATTCCTTTTCTCGGCAATACTTTTGAGCATTGTATTTTTTAAAAAATGGAAATTGTTTAATTTGAAATACCTTTGGACAGGTGCGATTACCGGAGCGTTTTTGGGCTTTGCGTACATATTCCAAACAATAGGTCTTAAGCACACAACGCCCGGAACCAATGCGTTTTTGACCACGGTTTATTGCGTTATAGTGCCGTTTTTAAGCTGGGCCGTCAGCAAAAAACGTCCCGACATATATAATTTCATTGCCGCGGCGATTTGTATAACGGGGATAGGCCTTGTCTGCCTTGACGGGAAAATGTCATTTTCTTTTCTCGGTGAGGGATTTACGCTGATATGCGGTATATTTTATGCGCTTCAGATTGTGGCGGTTGAAAAATGGTGCAGTGATCTCGACGTTATTCTTCATACGATTATACAGTTCTTTACCGCATTTTTTATCTGTTTTATTTTCTTTATCTTGAGCGAAAGCTTCACAAAGCATATATCTACGGGCTCGGTGTTATCGCTTGTATATGTTACCGTATTTGTAACCGCGCTTTGCTTTGTATTTATGAATATGGGTATAAAGCATACAACCGCGTCAAGCTCTTCGCTTATACTTTGCTTGGAGTCGGTATTCGGAATACTTTTTTCAATGATTTTTTATCATGAGAGGCCGACGCTGCAAACAGCCGTCGGTTTCGTGATTATATTTGTCGGCATTGTTCTAAACGAGACTAAGCCGAAATTTGCATTGAAAAAGAATTAAACGGCCATGGACGGCAATAATGTCTAAAAACATTGCAAAAACAGTTGATATTTTGTGAAAAATATTATAAAATGGAAATGCCAAATAATATAACAGGGGGCATTTTTATGATATGTAAAAATTGTGGAACGGATTTTAACGGGCAGTATTGCCCTAATTGCGGAGCCAAGGCTGAGCCTGCTTCGGCTCCTCAGCAGAGTGCACCGCCTTACGGGGCACCGCAGAATTTCGGGAATGGACAGAGCGCACCGCCTTACGGAGCACCGCAGAATTTCGGGAACGGACAGAGTGCACCGCCTTACGGAGCACCGCAAAATTTTGGAAACGGACAGAATACTTACGGCGCGCCCGTATATATGCCGACACGCAAAATCGGATTCGGCGAGGCGGTAAAGTTGTTCTTTAAAAACTATGTGAATTTCAGCGGCAGAGCTACAAGAAGCGAATATTGGTGGGTTTACCTGTTCAATAATATTGTTTATATGGTTTTGGGCATATTGTTTGCGATTTCCGGAGGCTCTTCCCTGGCAGCGTATGATGCTTACGGCGATATGAGTATAGCGTATATGGGTGCCGGCGCGATATTTTATATTTTGATGATGCTGTATAGCCTTGCAGTGTTACTGCCGTCGCTGTCTCTTATGGTGCGCCGACTTCACGACATAGGCAAGAGCGGCACGTATATATTGATGGGGCTCATCCCGGTTGTCGGCTACATATTTATTCTCGTGTACATGCTTACCGGCAGTGCCCCCGATAATCAGTACGGCCCTAAAAAAGTCTGAGTGTTTAGAAGCAAGTCTTTGTTTTTACAAAACCAATATGTTTTGTCAATAAACCTCACAAGGTGACAGTCTTGTACATTTCCTCTGCTTAGGCATAATAAGCTTTACAGAGCACTTCAAATTATACATTTTAAGATGAACCCCTCAGATAATGCAGACGCATATCTGAGGGGTTCAATGTATTGTTTAAAAAGCTGTGTTGATACAAAACCACCTTATGAACACTCTGTTAGTCTCGACTTCTTTTGCTCTGTTAGATGTGCAATAAAAAGCTTTCTGTTAAAGACACCCTTTAGGTGTCTTTTTTTGTATATACAGCGGATTTTGTGTTGATTTAAAGTCTGTTTTGTACTCAAACAGAGAATAGATAGGCAGTTTTACAAGTGCTATAATTTTATGAAATAAGTTTTATACGGATTATTGATTTGTGCTAAAAATTTTTCCGTGTACGAGGAGAAGATTGTATATGTGCAGGATGGATTACGCATATTTTACCGATAAGGGAGACAGAGAGCATAACGAGGATTACATAGGCTTTTCCGAGGCGGGAGATAAAAAAATATTTGTCTTGGCTGATGGCTTGGGAGGTCACGGTAAAGGCGAGGTAGCCTCTTGTCTTGTAGTCGAAAATGTAAAATCCATGCTGAATGACAATAACGTAAAGGATGAAAAGTTCCTTGACAATTGTTTTGTTATGTCTCAGAAGCGTCTTTTGGATGAGCAGAAAAAAAGCAACAGCAACGGGAAAATGAAGACAACCTTGGTTATTCTGTATATCGACGGTACTACGGCGAAATACGGACATATAGGCGATTCAAGACTTTATGTGGTAAAGAACGGCAAAATACAAAAAAGAACGATCGATCACAGCGTCCCGCAAATGCTTGCCTTGGCGGGTGAAATAAGAGAAAAGGATATACGTCATCACGAGGATAGGAATAGGCTCCTGAGAGCTATGGGAAACGAATGGGATGATAGTTCACCCAAATATGAAATAGACGATACCTTAGATATAGAAAAAGGAATGTCATTTTTGCTTTGCAGCGATGGCTTTTGGGAATGGATAACCGAAAAAGAAATGGAAAAGTGCCTCTGCAAAGGTGATTCGTCACGTGAGGCACTCGACATGATGGTTGAGCGTGTTAAAAAATCCGGTAAGAACAAGAATATGGATAATTATTCAGCTATTCTTATAAGGTTTGAATGAGGTGCTTCGGATGAACATAGTTAAGTGTACAAACGGGCATTTTTTTGACAGCGATAAATACGATGAGTGCCCCTATTGTGCTGAAAAGGGAGAGCATGTTTTTAAAGAACGCAGAGATATGGACGACCGAATGACTATTTCCGGAAATTCGGTATGCGATATGCTTTTTGAAAATCAATTGACCGAACGATATTTGGAAAACGTAAGAGATGACGAAAAAACCGTTTCATTATCAATCGTTTCCGGCAATAACAGACCGGTCGTGGGATGGCTTATGTGCATAAGCGGTTCACAAAAGGGCAGAGCTTTATCGGTTTTTTCCGGAAGAAATTTCGCCGGTAGAGCCAAAAATATGGATATAAGACTTACTGATGATGCTTATATTTCCCGCGATAATCATTTTTCAATCGTTTATGACCCTAAGACAAATAAATTCTCGTTTGTACCGGGCGGCGGAGAAACGCACATTAACAATATGGTTGTAAACAGCGTACAACAGTTGTGTGAAGATGATGTCTTAGAAGCAGGACAAACAAAGTATTTATTTGTCCCATACTGTAAAGAGGGGAGAACATGGGATGAAGAGGGTTAACTGTTTTATTTTGACTTTGATATTGCTGTTCGGCTTTGCCGTAAGTGTTGCGGCTGAAGGTGAAAGCATACGGATAACTTATGCCGGAGCAAATCTTCCCGAAATAGTTGTCAATGCGCAGACGGATAATATGGATATTGATTGTCAGGATGTGACTCTGAATTTTGACGGTAAGACCGTCAATGCATCCTCTGCGGAAAAGTATGACAAATCGAAACATTCAAGACGAGTATTCTTTTTATTGGATTTGTCAACTTCAATGAAAGCCCAATACTTTACAAGTGCCAAAGAGTGTATAGCTGATTTTGCCGACAACATGGGAGAAAATACGACGGTTTATCTTATTACGTTCGGCAAAGATGTCTCTTGCGTTTTAGACGGCTCAAACGATGCCGGCGAGATAAAATCGGTGCTGTCGACGCTGTCAAACAATCAGGGCGGCACCAAGTTTTTTGCAGCTATAAAACAGGCAATGGATATATCGGATACTTGTCCCATGGCAGATATGGAATATGCCGTGGTTTTTTCGGACGGTGAGGATTTCCAAACCGGAGATACCACTCAAAAAGAAGTTGAAGATAAAATCGGAAAGTCTGCAATGCCGATATATGCTATGCGCGCCGAGACCGGGAGGGTGTCTGCCTCAGATATAGGAATATTTCGTTCTCTTGTAGCTGAATCGCACGGGAAAATGTATTCTTATTCAACGGAAAACGCCGTTGAAGTTTTTAATGATTTGAATTCTGAGACAGCGTCGCAATATATAATACACGCTGATACGGGCAGCAATGTTTTCAATGGATTGTCACAGCTGCTGTATTTAAAAGTAAATGGTATTCAGAGCGAGCAAATATCATTTGCTGCAAAGAGCAAGACAGATATAACAGCTCCGGAAATAATATCTGAGCCGGTGATTTCGAAAAAAGATAATACTATTACTTTTGAGATTTCTGAGGATATTATAAATTCCGCAAATGTATCGCCTACAAAGGACGATTTTTCCTTGTATACCAAAAAAGGGAAAAATGTTGAGATTTCAGATGTGATATATGAAAAAACAGACAATGGTTATTTACTTACCGTTTGTCCGAAAAAGAAGATTGTTAAATGCGAGTACAGACTTATATGTAAAGACATAACGGATAATTCGATAGAGAAAAATCCGTTGCCGCAAACATATGTGTTTAAAAGTAATGTGGGTATTTCCGCCTTCTCGGCATTTATAAGAAATTATTGGTATACGTTTATAATTGCGCTTACGGTCATTTTACTGATTGTAATTATGCTCGTTATGATGAAGCGCAGAAATGTTAAGTCTATAAAGGAATTGTTTATCAATTCTGATAAAAACGATATAGAAATTAAACACTTCGTCAATGACAAGACGGAGGGCAGGCCGTTAAGACTTACGGTGATATCGGCAAACAATGTTGCAAAAACCATTGATATGAGTATCAAGGGCAGTGCAGTATTCGGAAGAGCTAATATCTGTGATGTCGTATTCGATGATATGAAAATGTCAAGACAGCACTTCTGTATCGGCGAAGAAAACGGTCAATTTGTGCTGAATGATTTAGAGACGACAAACGGTACATATTTGAACGGCGTAATGGTAAAAGCTCCACAGCTTCTGAAAAACGGAGATAAAATTTTTGCCGGACTCAGCACAATTACAATTGAGTTTAAGGAATAGAGTCGGTGAGTAATATGGTTAATCTTTGTCCCAATTGTTTTGCGAAAAGGCAAAATACCGATTGTTGTCCGTTTTGTCATTACCGATATAATGATTTGCCGGACGATAACGCTTCTCTGCGGCAGATGACAGTGCTAAATCATCGCTATATCATCGGAA
>UMIJ01008359.1_pt1 | contig 15940 bp, 10 predicted proteins | sample 1965741 | NCBI WGS metagenome assembly UMIJ01 (sample SAMEA4836121, study PRJEB28245) | human gut metagenome | biome: gut microbiome; material: fecal sample | place: Denmark | collected 2008
TGGGCAATACGCTGGGAGGACCTGCGCGGATTGCAATTTATATGGATGGAACAAAAGTCCGGGACTTTTTGCTGACAGAGCCGCAGATGGAGGTTACGCTGTGGGACGAGAAAGAAACGGAGGAGAAGGTGTTTGCGGCGAAAGCCGCGAAAACGGAACTGGCGCCGCCGACCGTCCAACCCGTGCGAATCACTGTCGTGAAGCTGTCGGAGTGCTCCGTTTCTCTGATGGGAATCGAAGCGGTTGAAACAGACGATGCGGCAGAGATTTGTCCGGCACCGGAGCGAAAAAGAAAAATTGAGTTTATCGGAGACTCGATCACCTGCGGGTTCGGCGTCGATCTGGAAAAACCGGATACGGAATTTGAATCCAGGACGCAGGATTTTACGAAAACCTATGCGTATAAGACGGCAGGCTATCTGGATGCGGACTACGGCGTGGTGGCCTTCAGCGGTTACGGCGTGCTTTCAGGATTTACAGACAACGGCGAGAAGAACACGTTCGGGCTGATCCCGCCGCTCTATGACAAGATCGGGTTTTCCAATGGAAAGGTGCGAAAAGACCTTACACCGGAGACAGCCGAATGGGATTTTGAACGGTTTGTGCCGCAGCTGATCGTCATCAACCTCGGGACGAACGATACTTGCTACTGTCAGACGGACGAAGCAAAGCAGCAGGAGTTTCAGAACGCATATGTTCAGTTTTTAAAGCAGGTCAGACAGAAAAATCCACAGGCAAAGATGCTTTGCATCGAGGGGACGATGGGGACGATCATGGCAGAGCCAATGAGACAGGCAGTTCTGATGTATCGGGAGGAAACGGGCGATTTGGATGTATATCCGATGCCTCTTCCCGAACAGCTTCTGGAGGACGGGCTTGTGACGGGCAATCATCCGACCGAGCGGACACATGAAAAGACAGCGCAGATGATCGTACCGAAGATTCGCGAAATCATGGGCTGGATAGAGTAAAACAATAGAATGCACGCTCTGCGAGCATTCTATTGTCATGAACAAGAAACCTGCGCGGCGCGCGGGCGGTGAAAAGCAAAAACGGTGCGACGGCACGCAGACGAAAAAGAACATGCGGCAACAGAAAAAGGGGAAGACTATGAAAAGAGTATTATTACTGGGTGATTCGATCAGAATGGGCTACGATACAAAGGTAAAGGAGCTGTTAAAGGATGAGTACGAGGTCGTTTATTCCGGGGATAACGGAAGATTTGCGGCGTATACGCTCTGGCAACTGAACCAGTATTACAAAAACGAGGGCAAATTCGATCTGGTACATTGGAACAACGGCTACTGGGATATGAATATTGAAGCACCGATGAAGGAAGCGATTCATCCGCTGGAGGAGTATCTGGCAGTCTGTGGACGACTGATTCGTCTGATGAAGCAGCAGGGCAGCAAAATCGTTTATGCGACGACCACACCGATCTTCGAGGACGGCGAAAGCCTGGACAATACCGGAACCGGCGCAACGATCAACTACCGCAACGAGTGGGTTCTGACTTACAACAAGGCGGCATGTGAATTGATGGAAAAGGAGAATATTCCGGTCAATGACCTCTACAGTCTGTGCCTGAAGGGACCAAAATATTATAAAAGTGAGGATATGTTGCATTTGACGGAGGAAGGCTATTGGGCGATTGCAAACCAGACGGCAGATTGTATAAGAAAAACACTTGGATAAAACAATATATATACAAAATTAAAATTACATAAAGAAATATAAAAATATATATTGACAAATGAACTAAAAAGTATTTTAATAATACTATAAAGTATGTATTAAAAATAATAAAACATAATAAAAGAAAAATCTGTTCTGTGAAAGGGGAGGAACAATGGATGCTGTGACAGGGGGAACGATACCGAAACCCGAATATAAGGATGCAGGGCGGGCGAAACAGAAGAAAAATGGGAAAAAGCTCGCGATAAAAATTCTGGTGTATATTTTGCTGATTGCACTGGGAACGTTGTTTTTCATTCCGTTTTTATGGATGATTATGACATCGTTAAAGGACAACATGGAAATCGTCAAACAGAATTTCTGGCCGAAAAAATTCATTTTTTCCAATTATCCGAAAGCGCTGACTACGATGCCATTTCTGACATATACGAGAAACACGCTGATCATCACCGGTCTGAATATGATCGGAACCGTATTTTCTGCATCGCTGGTTGCTTACTCATTTGCAAAACTGAGATGGAAGGGCAGGGACATCTGGTTCATCGTCATGCTGGCGACAATGATGCTTCCGAGTCAGGTGACACAGATTCCACTGTTTGTTCTTTATAAAAAGCTTGGTTGGCTGAATACTTATTATCCGCTGGTAGTTGGGTCGTTTTTCGGCGGCGGGGCGTTCAATATCTTCCTGCTGCGGCAGTTTTTCAGCACCTTGCCGAATGAATTATCAGAAGCGGCAAAGGTGGATGGCTGTTCGGAAATGAGGATTTTCTTAAATATCGTTTTACCGCTGTGTAAACCGGCGCTTGCGACGATCGCGATCTTTTCATTTATGGGATCTTGGAACGACTTCTTTGGACCGTTGATTTATCTGACAGAGCCTCAAAAATACACGATTGCACTCGGACTGAGAGCATTCCAGGGATACTCGGGCGTACAGTGGAACCTGCTGATGGCAGCCTCCGTTGTGACCGCGCTCCCGACGTTGATTTTGTTCTTCTGCTTCCAAAACTATTTTGTAAAGGGTATTACCCTGACCGGTATCAAGGGCTGACTGGGCAGAAAACGGAGCATAACTTATTCATTATGTTGATTCAGCCGGCAGCAGTGCCGGATGGAGATAAAAAGGGGAAAAAGAAAAAGGAGAGAAACGTATGCGAAACAGAAAAAGAATGTTGTCACTGATTTTGGCAGGTGTGATGGGAATGTCCACCCTGCTGGCAGGTTGTGGAACGACGGATGCAGGTACTGGAGACGCTGCTGTCGATACTGCTGTCGATACTGCTGATGTGACAGCAGATACCGCAAAAGCGAAAACAGAAAACAATGGGGAAAAGACAACTATTACCTACTGGCACATTTTTCCGGAAGGCGATGCGTTTAAACCGGTTCATGACGAACTGATCAAGCGCTTCAATGAATCCCAGGATGAAATTTATGTAGAAGATCTGGGGATCAGCTTCTTTGACTTCCTGTCCAAGATGGATACCGCAATTCCTGCAGGCACAGGGCCTGACGTAGCATTTATGGATCTGACAGAAAGCCTTCGCCGTGCAGAAGCAGGCGTGCTGGTAGACCTGTCTCCTTACATTGAGAGAGACGGCTTCGATATGGATCAGTTCTATAGCTGGACAAAGGATGTAGGAACCTATGAAGGAGACTGGTACGGCATTCCGTTCTCTGGCGGCGGCAGATGGCTGGTATATAATAAGGATATGTTTGAAGAAGCAGGCCTTGATCCGGAACAGCCTCCGAAAACTCTGGATGAACTGGCTGAGTATGCGGACAAACTGACAAAAGTGGGCGATAATGGTGAAATTGAAGTGCTCGGTTTCCATCCTTCTCTGGGTAATGTATCGTTCCGTGACTATGTATTGAACCGCGGCAACGTATTCTTTGATGAAAATTCCAATCCGGTAGTAAACAGTGATGCAAATCTGGAAACGCTGGAATGGTATGTGGATATGACCAATAAATACGGCGCAAAACAGGTTCAGTCTCTTGAAGCTGCATCCAAGACAACCGGTATCGATCCTCTGCTGTCCGGTTATGTAGCGATGGAGGTAAACGTAGTAGACTTTTATAAGAAGCTTTCTGAAAGCGATTTAAACTATGGTGTAGCGCTGATGCCTGGATTAAAAGAAGGTGAAAACACGACACAGGGCGGCTCCTTTGATCTGGAGATTTTCGATCATGGTGATCAGGCGAAGATTGATGCTGCATGGGAATTCATCAAATTTATGACTAGCGTAGAATCTCAGCAGTACTGGGCAGTAGAAAACAAGTGGCCTTCCACCAACCAGAAAGCGATGGAAAGCTCCGAAGAAATCAAAAACGATCCTGTATGGCAGGTAATTCTGCAGAGCATGACAGATACTGCTGTAACAAAATATGAGCCTACCTGCCCGAACTGGTGGAACTTAATTGCTCCCGAACTGGAGGCAGCTCAGCTGGAGCAGAAGACACCGAAACAGGCGCTGGATGATGCACAAACCGCAATAGAAACTGCGATTGAAAATAACAAAACTCTGAGCGAATGATAAAACGGGATCAGGGATACCCACCCGGGCATCCCTGATCTGATCGGGGGAAAGAAAAAACATGAACCGACATGAGAAGAAACCAACCAGTAAAATGAGACAACGGGAAAATCGGATGGGATATGCTTTTGCACTTCCGTGGTTGTTGGGCTTTTTCATTTTTACATTATATCCTATGTGCTCCTCGCTTTACTACAGCTTCACAAATTACAACACGCTGAAAGCTCCGAAATGGATCGGACTGCGCAACTACATCATTATTTTTACATCGGATCCGCTTTTCTGGAAGAGTCTTTGGAATACTGTGTATTATGCGGTGCTGAGCGTACCGCTGGGTATTGCGGCAGGCGTGCTGATTGCGCTGCTGTTAAACCAGAAAGTGAAGGGAATGCGGTTTTTCAGAACCATTTTTTATTTGCCGACCGTTGTATCCTCAGTTGCGGTTTCTCTGCTGTGGATGTGGATTCTGGAACCTAACTTCGGATTGCTGAACACTTTTTTAAAGAAAATTGGAATTATCGGCCCCGGATGGCTGACTGATCCGACATGGTCGAAAAATTCCTTGATTCTGATGAGCCTGTGGACAGTCGGTGGCGGTATGCTGATTTATCTAGCGGCGCTGCAGGATGTTCCGGAATCACTGTATGAGGCAGCGACAATCGACGGAGCTGGCGCATTTAAAAAGTTTTGCAAAATCACGATTCCGATGATTACGCCGACCCTGTTCTATAACCTGATTACCGGAATCATCGGAGGACTGCAGGTATTCAGTCAGGCATTCATTATGACAAGCGGCGGACCGTCTTATTCCACTTACTTTTACGGCTATCATTTGTACAATAAGGCGTTCGGCGAATACCAGATGGGTTATGCTTCTTCATTGGCATGGATTTTGTTGGTGATCACACTGCTGCTTTCGCTGATTGTCTTTAAGACAAGTAACAAGTGGGTTTATTACGAAGGAAAATAACAGGAAAGAGTGTCCATGTTGTCGGAAGATGACATGGACATTTTGGGTAAAAATATGGGAGATACGTTATATTTTGTAGATGGATATCATGGTGGTGTGGAAGGGCATATGCCGGACGGCGCGTTTGAGGATATTTTGGATGCACTGGAACGACTGCCGGAGTGGAAGGTGAGCTTCGAGGTGGAACCGGAGAGCTGGAACGATTTAAAGCGCAAAGACCCGACCGGCTACCGGCGTCTGAAAGCCTTTATTAAAAATGAAAAAACGGCAGGCAGGATCGAATTTGTCAGCGGAGCGTATGGACAGCCGTTTTGCTGGGCGATCAACGGAGAAAGCAATATTCGCCATCTGCGGCGTGGGATCGAAGAAATCCGAAAGCATTTTCCGAATGTTGTGATCGATACTTATGCGGTGCAGGAGCCGTGTTTTTCGTCCTGTATGCCGCAGATCTGCAAGAAGCTCGGCTACGAGCGCATGAGCCTGAAAAATCCGACCTCGTGGGGCGGGTATATGCAGAAAATGTCCGGAGAGATCGTCCGGATGGAATCCCACGACGGTTCTGCACTGCCCGGTGTGCCGCGCTATGAATGCGAAGAACTGGTCAGCTGCAGCGCGACCGAGGCGGCTGGCTATGATTTTCGATCTATCGACGGTTTTGCGGAAAAATGTGTGAAAAACGGCATCGCGCATCCGGTCGGGATGTGCTTTCAGGATCTTGGCTGGAAAGCGGGACCGATTGTGACCGGAAAAGACGTAGAGCATGTGACGTGGCGCGAGTATTTTGAGCGCTTTTGCGATGAGCCGGAGGAAACGGTCCGACTTAATCAGGACCAGATTCTGTGCGCGTTGCCGTGGGGCAACCTGATTTTGCAACAGATGTGCCGCAAGGTCAGAAAGCTTGAATGGGGTGTACTGCAGACCGAAAAGCTGCTTTCTTTTGTGGAGACGCAAAAGGGCAGACAGGACGACCTGCAGAGGCTCCTTCGTCGCGCATGGGACGAACTGCTGTTAGTTCAGCATCACGACGGCTACATCTGTGCGACGACCGGCGGCAGTCCGTTTAGCAGTTGGAAAATCCGCGCTGACTACCGCACGATGTATGGCGAACAGCTGTTGAAAGAAATCCGCGACCGCGCGATGGAGCTGATGCAGGAGGACGCGACGGCGAGCGAAGACGTGGAAGATGAGGCGGCTGAGCTGGTGCAGATGAATGCGGCATGCGTGGGCGACGTGGAGTCGCAGGCAGTAGCAGTGGGCGGAGCGCGCAGCGGTGCGTTGTCATCCGTAGGGCAGTATGTTCGCGTTTATAACACTACCGGCGGTCACCGAGACGAAATTGTTTCTGTAGATATCGCACTTCCGAAAGGATCTCAGGGCGTGCGCGTGACAGATGCGGACGGAAAACTTTGCCAGGCGCAGCCTTTTATCAAGCGATTCTATGACGATCAGAGCCCGGATGCCGTTCGCGTTTCGTTCTCGGTTTGCATCGATGGTGTCGGCTATCGGACGTATTGTGTCGAGCCGGTTTTGAAAAAGAATGTCTGGGAAAAGCCGTTGGCGAAGCAGACGGTACAGGATACGATCGAGGTTGAGAACGACTGCATTTTTGCCGTGTTCGATAAAAACTGTGGTGGCGCGCTCGTGAAGCTTGTGGAGAAAAAGACCGGCAGGAATTTTGTGACGCCGGGCAGCTGCATGGGATATTTTCGGGGATTTCTCGTGGAGAAAAATGCCTTTTACACGACAAAAGATAAGCGGGCAGAAGGAGAAATTCTGGAAAATGGTATGCTGTATACAAAAATTCGTTTCCGCGTGAAAAATTCGATCTGCACAGTGGAAACAACCTATGAGATTTTTAAAAACAGTGCGAGAATCGACGTGCAGAGTCTCGTGATTTTCCCGGAGAAAACGGAAATCGGTTATCCCTGGAAGTCCGCGGAGGACGAAGAATATTATGACAGAAAGCGTTCCGGTTACCGCGAGGATTACAAGTTTGGCGTACAGTTCCCGCTGCCCAAAGCGAAGCTGCAGGTCATCAAGCATGCGCCGTATGATAATTTTGTCAGCCAGAATACAGACACGCGCTTTCTCGGCTGGGATGAGATCAAAAACAATATTTTCAATCAGTTTCTGGACTTCTATCTGGAAGAAGAGGATTGCGGACTTGCGGTGCTCTGCGATCATGTGACGGGCTATTCTCTGGTGGATAACCAGTTTGCGCTCACGCAGGCGTTTGGATATTACGGTGGATTCTGGTGGGGTTATCAGCCGGTTGTCGGCATCTCCGAAATCGGCTATTCGATCCTCGTTCATGCGGGGGACTATCTGGCGGGAGAGGTTGCCTCACATAACAGCCGTAAAAACGAGCCGCTTTTGCCACAGCTGCTTGCTGCAAAACCGGAAGTCATGGAAAAACAGCTGTTTTATATTCCTGATCCGGATTTTGAACTGATCAGCATCTTCCGGGAAGACGATCAAATGTATGCGCGGATTTTCCATCATGGAATGCAGCCAAAGCGCCTGAAATACGTGACAACACTGCCTGGATTTTTGAAAATCAAAACAGATTTAAACGGAAAAACGACAGAAACGCAGACTGATGTGGCAGCGCCGTGCGAGGTTGTGACGATCAAGTGAATAAAGAAAATTTTTGACATTTTTACAGATGCGTGTTAATATGTCTATAGAAAAAGAGTGCTACCGATAGACGGTTAGTCCACATATTTATTGATTACAAAAGTAACCGCTTAGTTTGCAGACAGGGCGGTTATTTTTGTGTCTTGCTATTATCCTTGCCGAATGTGTATCCGGCACAAAAGCAGGTGATACCGAAGTTCACAACTGCGATGAAGTCCACAATACTCATTGGCTTAGCCCTCCTTTCAGTCAGATTCCATTACAGGTCTCTATGTAATCAGAGGGTCACAGTCCCTCTGGAGAGGGGCTAACCGCCTACCGTTATGGTAGCACTCATGCGATGATTATATCAATGAAAGGTGGGAACTGCAAGAGACATCTCTGCTAAAAAAGGAAAGATAACAAGACTGCTGAAGTGAAAAGACTATCTGTTGTTATTAGAGTAAGAAGCTCCCATTCATGTAAACAGGGCATTCAAATCCTGCTTCCCGGATGGGAGTTTTTTTCAGTATTCCTCACACGTTGCAACCGACGTCCTGCGGATGATCGAAACGCCGGAGATCATCTTAGTGTGGTTTCCGGTCAGGACGCCCTGGATAGCGCTGTGGAGCAGATAGAATGAATTTCTGCCGACTTCTTGGAAATCCTGGCGGATCGTAGTCAGTCCAGCGGCTTTATTTAAGGAATCGTCCCATTCGTCGAAGCCGATGATCGAATAATCCCGCGCGATGGTCAGTCCTGCGCGCGCAAGCCCCTGAATGGTGTTTAATGCAAGACGGTCGTTACAACAGAAAATCGCTGTGAACTCGCGGCGTTTGATTTGTTCGGCGAGCACGTCCGTATCGACGTCGCGGATCAGATTGTGGTGATCGACCGGGATACCGGCTTTAATCATCGCACAGAGAAAGCCATCATAACGGGTCTGCTCGGATGGCAGGAAAAATTCGTATGCAGCGAAAGCGATCTTTGTATGGTGCGCTTTGATCAGTTCTTCTGTGGCGAGCAGACCGCCTGTGAAATTGTCACACCCTGCATAATAGCAAGGATAAGAGTGGTCGCAGCGGTCGATCAGGACATAGGGAAGGTTACGTTCTTCAATCAGGGACAGCATATAACGGTTCTGTTTCGGGTCACTTAAATATAGAAGGAATCCTTCCACATTCTGCGTCAGCATTTTTCGGATCGCGGTTTCTTCCTGATGTGGTTGACGGTCACACCATTCGATCAGGACAGAGTAGTTCTGCTGGGATGCCATCGCCTGAATCCCTTTGATAATTTTCATATAAGAAATATCGTAACGCTCGTTCGCAGAGATGATGACTGCAATCAGATGGCTGGCAGCAGGTGCAGGTTCGGTCGGAGTATCGTTGACAAAGGTTCCTTTTTTGCGGATGCGGGTGATATAACCGTCTGTAGTCAGCTCGGTCAGCGCTTTGCGGATGGTGATCAGGCTGACTTGATACTTCTGAGCGTATTCTTCCTCGCTTTTTAATTTTTCGCCGGGGGAAAGGCGCCCCTCTTTGATTTCCTTTAAAATAGCTTCTTTTACGATGAGATATTTATAAGTATTGTTCATAACTGTCCCTTATCTGTGAAATTTTTTTGGAGGATAAATTTGTACATAAAAAAAGATCGTAACTTATGTGAAATATTATACTTTAATATAAAAATATATTCAAGTTAAAAATAAAAAAATACGAAATAAAATATTTAAAATATAATAAAACCTATAATATTGACAAATAAAATATACAATGATAACATAAGGCTTGTAAAAGGAATCCTGAATGACAGGATTCTCTGCCTGTGGCGGGCAGCAAAAACTCAGGAAGGGGAGTGGCTATGCCTTACTATCAGAAAAATACGCTGGACCGCATTGAGAAGATGTTCTGGAGACTCCAGACGAGTTATTACAGACAGATTGCGGATCTGGAAGTGACGGCTTATGTGACAAAAGAGCCGGTACCTTATGCAGAGCGTTTTTCCGGGGAGGAAAAGAAGCTTGAAATCGGAGCCGTGTGGGGAGAACTGTTCGACTGTGCATGGTTTCATTTTACCGGGAAGCTCCCGGAGGGATATGATCCGGCGGACTGCAGCCTGATTATCGACATCAGCGGAGAGGGGCTGTGCGTCGATGAAAATGGAAATCAACTGATCGGTATCACAAACGGCAGTGCGATATTTGAAGCAGGATCGACCAGAAAACGTTCCGTGCCGTTAAAATACCTGAACGTCAAAGACGGCTATGTCGACATGTGGATGGATGCAGGTTGCAACGGTCTGTTCGGTGACTACGCATCGGGCGCGCTGCGGGAAGCGAATATTTCCATGCGTCTGGAAGAATTGCGTTCTTTATATTACGACTATTTCGTTTTAAAAGAAACGATGGAACAGCTATCCGAAAAGACGGCAAGATACCACTGCATCCAGCGCGCATTGAACAAAGTGTGCAATATCATGGATGAATACACCGAAGAGGAAGCTGTGCAGGCGCGCGCTGTTTTAAAGTCCGAGATGGAAAAATCTGGCGGCGATGCTTCCCTGACGATCACCGGAATTGGACATGCGCATATCGACCTCGCATGGCTGTGGCCGATCCGCGAAACAATCCGTAAGGGTGCGCGTACCTTTGCAACCGTGGATAAGCTGATGGATATCTACCCAGAATATCGGTTCGGATTTTCCCAGCCGCAGCTGCTTTTCTGGATGAAACTGTATTATCCTGATCTGTATACAAGACTGCAGAAGCGCGTCAAAGAGGGCAGAATCGAGTGCCAGGGCGCGATGTGGGTAGAGTGCGATACTAATATCACCGGCGAAGAAGCGCTGGTTCGTCAGATTATGCAGGGTGCACGGTTCTGGAAAGATGAATTCGATTTTGATATCGACAATATTTGGTTGCCCGATGTATTCGGTTACAGCGCAGCGCTGCCTCAGATTATGGAAAAGAGCGGACTGAAATATTTCATGACTCAGAAGCTTTCCTGGAGCGAGCATAACCAGTTCCCACACCATACCTTTAATTGGGTCGGTATCGACGGCACTTCTGTGCTGGTACATATGCTTCCCGAAGAAACCTATAACAGCCTTGCAGGTCCGGCTGCATTGCATCGTGCGGAGGAGAAGTTCCTTGATAAGGGCGTCAGCGACGAAGCTCTGATGCTGTTCGGCGTAGGCGACGGAGGCGGCGGCCCCGGGGCAATCCATCTGGAAAAGCTTGCGCGTCTACATGACGTGAACGGTTTGCCCAGATGCAGACAGGGCTTTGCAAAGGATCTCTTTGCTAGAATCGATCATGACAGAGACGAATATGCAACCTGGAACGGCGAGCTGTATCTGGAGTTCCACAGGGGAACGTATACGACTCACGCAAGAAACAAGAAATTCAACCGGAAGATGGAACAGCTGCTGCGCGAGCTGGAATATGCGGCATCGCTTGCATATGTGTACGCCGGAAAAGATTATCCGACACAGCTTCTGGATGAGACGTGGAAGGAAGTGCTTTTGTATCAGTTCCACGATATCATTCCCGGCTCTTCGATTAAGCGCGTTTACGATGAATCCCTCGCCAGATATGAAATTCTGGTGGAAAAGATTCAGGATGCAATTCAGGAGTACTATGCAGCAGTTTATGATGGCGAGTATGCAATCAACTCCTTAAACTTTGCAAGAACCGAGTATGTGCAGAAGGACGATACGTGGTATAAGGCAGAGCTTCCTGCGATGGGCGCTGCAAAGTTGCTCGCTCTGACAGCTGCAGATCAGGACGTAACTGCAAAGGACGGCGTTCTGGAAAATGAAAAGTTGATCGTGAAGTTCGGCGAAAACGGCGAGATCGTTTCGATTTTTGATAAAGAAGCACAGAAAGAGACGCTGGAAGAAGCGGCGAATAAGTTCAAGCTTTATGATGACACGGATGGTGACGCATGGGATATCCGCATCTACTATATGGAAAAGAACCCCAAAACCATGCAGCTCATTTCTTCGAAGTTTTATGTAGACGGACCCAATGCGGCTGCAGAGCAGACCTTTGAGTTTGGCAAATCTGTCCTGACCCAGAAGGTGATCCTGCAGAAAAATTCTGACTATGTGACGTTCGATACGACCGTTGACTGGAAAGAGACAGAAAAAATGCTGCGCACCGATTTTGCAACCTGCATCCATACCGATGAAGTGACCTGCAACATCCAGTACGGTAGCTTAAAGCGTCCAACTCACCGTAACACCAGCTGGGAAATGACGAAATTCGAGGTCTGCGCGCATAAGTGGATTGATCTTTCCAGAGATGATTACGGCGTAGCGTTGCTAAATGACTGTAAATACGGCTATGCGGTTCTGGAAAACCGGATGGACATCAACTTGCTGAGAAGTACGATGTCTCCTGGTGTGGACGCCGACAAGGCAGTGCATACATTCCGGTACGCATACTATCCGCATAGAGGAAATGAAAAGCATGCGCTGGTAGAGCAGAAAGCGATTGCGTTCAACATCCTGCCTGTCCTGACAAACGGTCACAATGCAGCAGCGCTTCCGGAAAGCTTCCTGCAGACCGACTGCACAAATGTGGAAATCACAGCAGTCAAGAAAGCGGAAGATTCGGATCGTCTTGTTGTTCGCATGTATCAGACCGACGGCACGGAAAGCATCTGTTGCGTAACGCTTCCCGCAAGAGTGAAGAAGGTTTCCTTCTGCGACTTGATGGAGCGTGAGGCGGAAGAAGTGCCGGTAGAAAATGGCGCAGTTGTGCTGAAGTTCAAGCCGTTTGAAATCCATACGATTCTGGTGGAGATGTAAAGGTACAGAGTGCTTTGGGGGAAACCGGTTCGGTTAGGCACGTTACATAGAAAAATCCCGGCCTCCTGTTATTTGGAACAGAAGACCGGGATTTTTTATACGGCATGCTGCCGTGCTTATGGATTGTTTTGCTGTGTTATCATTCTACATCCTGCAGTGCAGCGATATTTTCTTCGCCGGTGCGGACCTTTACGACTCTGTCAACATTGTATACAAAAATCTTGCCATCGCCGATGTGACCGGTAAAGAGTACCTTCTTTGCAGTTGCAATGACGGAATCAACAGGGATCTTGCTGACAACAACCTCGATCTTTACCTTAGGCAGCAGGGTTGCATCGATTTCTGCACTACGGTACATTTCGCCTGCACCCTTCTGGATGCCGCAGCCCATTACCTGTGTCATGGTCATACCGGTTACACCAAGGTCGTTTAATGCAGTCTTCAGTGCTTCGAAGCGAGACAGCTTTGCAATGATGACAACCTTGTAAATGCCGCTTGCAGAAGCGGTGATCGGAGCTTCCACAACCTTGACAGCTGCATCCTTCTGGAACTCGGAAGCCTTGTCGTAATCCGAAACACCGAGATCGGTGTTTTCGTTGACATCCATTGTCATGGTATTGGAGATATCCATGATGGAGAAGCCGGCATATGCGGACGGAAGACCATGTTCTTTTGCATCAAGACCAACAATTTCCTCTTCTTCGGAAACACGAAGACCGAAAAGCTTTTTGATAACAATAAATGCGATCGTAATGGTTACAGCAGTCCATGCAATGGTAGCGAACATACCAAGGAGCTGTAAACCAAGCTGTTTGAAGCCGCCGCCATAGAAGAGACCTGCACCTGCGATCTGGTTTGCACCGAAGCTTACGCCATCACCGAAGCCTCTTGCAAAGGCAGGAGCGGAAGGAGTAGCGAAAAATCCGACTGCAACTGTACCCCAGATACCGTTTAAGCAGTGTACTGCAACTGCTCCGACAGGATCATCCACATGAAGCTTGTAATCCAGAAACCATACGCCAAAGACAACCAGAACACCGGCAACTGCGCCGATTACGATGGAACCAAAAGCATCTACAACATCACAGCCAGCGGTAATGGCAACCAGACCGGCAAGGGAAGCATTTAAGCACATCGAAACATCAGGCTTGCCATATTTTACCCAGGTCAGGATCATGGTAACAACGGTTGCAATAGCGGGAGCGATGGTTGTAGTAACAAAGATGGAACCGAGCTCTTCAACGGAGGTTGCAGCAGCACCGTTGAAACCGTACCAGCCGAGCCACAGAATGAAAACACCCAGTGCGCCAATAGGAAGGTTATGTCCGGGGAATGCGTTTACCTTCGTTACTTTGCCTGTCTTATCCTTTACAAACTTACCAATACGGGGACCAAGCATTGCTGCACCGATCAGAGCGGAAATACCGCCGACCATGTGGATGCAGTTGGAACCTGCGAAATCGTGGAAGCCGATCTGGGAAAGCCAGCCGCCGCCCCATGTCCAGTGTGCTTCGATCGGATAAATGACTGCGGAAATGACTCCGGAATACACACAGTAGGAAATGAACTTTGTACGTTCTGCCATTGCACCGGATACGATGGTAGCGGTTGTTGCACAGAACACAAGGTTGAATACGAAGTTTGACCAGTCAAAATTTGCATAATCGGTAAAAATGTCAAATCCGGGTTTTCCGATGATGCCGGCCATGTCTTCTCCGAGCAGAAGGCTGAAGCCGATCAGAATGAAAACAACGGTACCGATACAGAAGTCCATCAGGTTCTTCATCAGGATATTGCCGGCATTCTTTGCTCTTGTAAAGCCGGTTTCCACCATTGCGAATCCGGCCTGCATCCAGAATACCAGCGCAGCGCCGATCAGAAACCAGACACCGAATACTTCGCCGTTTAAAACGCTTAAGATTTCTTCTGTCATAATAGTTCCTCCTCGTTTCCCGGAGGGAAATGCCCACCCACGCTTGCGTGGGTTGCTCTCTGCAGGAGCAGAGGAACATTTCCTCCTCATTTTGTGGTATAAAAAAACGATGCCAGGGATTTTCTATGTTTCGAAGCCCCATTGCATCGTTTCAGGTGGATCTCAGACAATCCGGTTTGCCCGAGAAACGAAGTATGTTTATCCGACCGCATGCGAAATTGAGTTGGAGTGTCGGATAAAAAAAGGTGCTGCGACGTTTTGTCGTAGCACCTTTGCTATGTTGGCAGTATAGCACCGTGCTAAGAACGTGTCAAGGAAAAAATGAAAAATTTATAAACTTGAAAATCCAAAGAGCAAGTCCGTTTTTTGGGACACATTATCTGTTATGCTGGAATTGTTCCAGACGGGGACAGAAAGAGAGAAGATGAGTATGATCGTGCAGATGAGCAGTAAGTCAAAAATATATCACAGACCGGGATGTCAGTATTTGAATCGTATCAAGGAAGGATATCTGACATTAGTGGAGCTACAGAAGAAAACAGCTGGAAAATTATTTCCCTGTAAATGTTGCTGTAAGCTCAGCAAAATGTACAGGGACTACGAACCGGCGATGAAAAAGATTCTTGAAGAGGTTGACGGATTAGCGAAGCTGGAAGAAAATCAGATCAAAATCCAGGCGAAAAATTATTGTTGGGAAATCCGGTTTGATCCAGCAAAGCAGCATTTCAGGCTGTATAAGAAAATTTGGGATGAGACGATAGGACGGACGAATCTGATACAATGCAGCGGATATGATGGGAAAGAAGAGACAGGGCAGCTTGAGAAGATAATAGCTTTGCTTGTAGGAAAAGAGAGAACAGCATCTTATCCGGAAGCTTACCGGAAAGCTGCGTGGAATATTGAGCGTCAGGCAAAAGAGCATCATATGAGTATTGAGTATGACGGAGATATTTTATATGTACTTACGGATATGGCTGCATGGAAAATAGTATTTTTTGACCGGAAGCAGTGTTACAAGCTGTTCCACTGTCCGTTTGGCGGGAAAAAGATGACAATGGAGCAGGCAAAAAAAGCCAGATATCACAGACAGGTGGATGCAGGAGAAAATAGTCATCCTGCGAAATATCTGAAATATATTGCCGGTCATGACCGTGCTAAGAAGATTATGGAACAGGATTATCATTTGCTTCCGCAGAGAAGCAATAAAGAAAAAATGTATTATAATCAGGCGAGAAAGAGAGAGGCAAGGAAAAGTACCAGACGGGTCTGGAACCTGTTTGCGGAGCTGGAAGCACAACAGGAAGGCTTTCAAAAACTGTCGTTTTGTTGATAAGTAAAGAATTTTTGCGGGACGTTTTTATTGTACATAACACC
>UMIJ01007314.1_pt1 | contig 15788 bp, 10 predicted proteins | sample 1965741 | NCBI WGS metagenome assembly UMIJ01 (sample SAMEA4836121, study PRJEB28245) | human gut metagenome | biome: gut microbiome; material: fecal sample | place: Denmark | collected 2008
ATAGCTTTAAACGGGGTCCCCATGGATTTGAATACCGTTTCAATCTGCAATGCCAGTTCTCGTGAGGGCACCAGAACAACGGCTTGTACGCCTTGCGCATCCGTTTTCAGAGTCTGCACCAGCGGAAGCAGAAAAGCCAGCGTTTTACCCGATCCTGTGGGTGAAAGCAGCACCAAGTCTTTATTTTCACGGTAAGCTTCCCGGGTTGCCTCTTGCATCGGGGTAAGTTGCTCTATTTGCAGATTACGCAGTATATCTTGAATTTCCATAATAATCTTTTGTTATGACGAGCCAAAGATAATGCAAATTGGGCGTAGAACTTTCATGCATGTATGAAAAAGTTAATAAAAAAACTCCTGCTCAGCCGTAGCCTTGCAGGAGTTTTCAAAAATATCGAAGTCATTTACCAATTTTAGCGTATGCCTTATCCGCCGAAGTTGTCGAACATCAAGTTCTGAGCCGGAACGCCGAGATCGTCGAGCATCTTCTCGACAGCTTTCGACATCGGGCCAGGACCACACATGTAGTATTCGATATCTTCGGGAGCTTCGTGATTCTTCAGATAAGTTTCGTAAATCACCTGATGAACGAAGCCCGGAGTATACTTCACGCCTGCTGCATCTGCTGCGGGATCCGGACGGTCCAAAGCCAGATGGAACGTAAAGTTCGGGAAATCCTTCTCGATTTGCAGGAAGTCTTCCAGATAGAACACTTCATTCAGCGCACGTGCACCGTAGAAGTAAGTCATCTTACGGTCTGTAGTATGCAATGTCTTCGTCAAGTGCATGATCTGGGCACGCAACGGAGCCATACCGGCACCACCGCCAATCCACATCATTTCCTTCTTAGAATCGAATATCGGGTGGAAGTCTCCGTAAGGACCACTCATGATTACCTTATCACCCGGTTTCAGTGTGAAGATATAAGAAGAAGCGATACCCGCAGGTACATCCATAAAGCCTTGTCCCTGATCTTTCGGCTTGAACGGAGGAGTTGCGATACGTACTGTCAACATGATACGGTCGCCCTCTGCCGGATAGTTAGCCATAGAATATGCACGGATGGTTTCTTCGTTGTTGTCACACTTCAGTGTAAACAAACCGAATTTCTCCCATGCCGGCAGATACTCGTCACCAATCAGGCTCTTGTCAATGTCCTTATTATAGTCCATTGAGTATTTAGGTATCTTGATCTGTGCATAAGATCCCGGGATAAAGTCCATGTGTTCGCCTTTAGGCAACGCAACGATGAACTCTTTGATGAACGTAGCCACGTTCTTGTTGGAGATAACCTCGCACTCCCACTCTTTTACACCCAGTACAGACTCATCAATCTTGATGCCCATATCACTCTTCACTTTCACCTGGCAACCCAGACGCCAATGATCTTGCACCTGTTTGCGGCTGAAATGAGGAACTTCAGACGGCAGAATCTCGCCACCGCCATCCAGTACCTGGCATTTGCACTGTCCGCAAGAACCCTTACCACCACAAGCGGAAGAAAGGAATATACCGTTCACAGACAACGTATTCAGCAACGTGGAACCGGAAGCTACATCCAGTACATTATCGCCGTTGATAGTCAGTTTTACATTACCTGAAGGTACCAGGAAGTTCTTGGCAACCAGCAGGATAACAACAAGCAGCAGAATAACCACCAGGAATACTCCAATGCTCGCTAATATTAAATTCATATCCATTGTTCTATTCCTTTCTTTATTAGATGTTCAAACCAGAGAAACACATGAATGCCATTGCCATCAGACCTACTGTAATGAACGTGATACCCAAGCCTTTCAGCGCGTCGGGCACGTCAGAGTAAGCCATTTTCTCACGAATAGCCGCCAGACCTACAATGGCCAGCAACCAGCCGATACCGGAACCGAGTGCATAAGAGATGGCATCCCATACGTCACCGATGTATTTCGGATCGCTCTCGCCCACATTGATACGTTGCTGCATGAACAGCGAAGCACCCATGATGGCACAGTTTACGGCAATCAGCGGCAAGAAGATACCCAGTGAAGCATAGAGGGAGGGACTGAAACGTTCCACAACCATCTCTACCAACTGCACGATACCGGCAATTACCGCGATGAAAAGAATAAAACTCAGGAAGCTGAGGTCAACGCCTTCAATGATAGCGTTGGCAGCCAGTACCTTGGTTTGCAACAAGTAGTTGACCGGAAGCGTAACCACCAACACGAAAGTTACGGCGATACCCAGTCCTACTGCGGTTTTCACGTTCTTAGATACAGCCAAGTAAGAGCACATACCCAGGAAGAACGCAAATATCATGTTGTCCACGAATATGGAGCGGACAAATAAACTTATTAAATGTTCCATAATCTTTATTGATTTATGAATTATGATTTATCGGTTATGATTTATCAGCACTGTAAGTAGCAGAAAATAAATCATAAATCTGAAATCATAAATCTACTTACTTTTCTTGCAATTCTTTGTGACGGGCACGTTGATACCAGATGATACAAGCACAGATGATCAAAGCCATCGGCGGCATCAGCATCAAGCCGTTGTTCACATAACCCAGGTTTGTCAACCATTCATGGTTCAGAATATTGAAACCGAGCAATGTACCGGAACCTAACAGTTCGCGGAAGAAAGCTACGATAATCAAAATCTTGGCATATCCCAAACCGTTACCTATACCGTCGAGACAAGACTCCCACGGACCGTTCTGCATGGCAAACGCTTCCAGACGTCCCATCAGGATACAGTTTGTGATAATCAGACCTACATAAACAGAAAGCTGCACACTTACGTCATAAGCAAACGCCTTCAGTACTTCACTTACGATGGTTACCAAAGCGGCTACCACAACCAACTGAACGATGATACGGATACGGTTGGGAATGGTTTTACGCAACAACGAGATAACCACATTAGAGAAAGCCGTAATCACTGTTACCGAAAGCCCCATTACGATGGCAGGTTCCAGTTTGGCAGTTACAGCCAGTGCAGAACAGATACCCAGCACCTGTACGGTAACAGGGTTGTTCATGCCCAGCGGGGTTGAGAATACTTCTCTATTTTTCTTTGAAAATAACTGTCCCATATCCTTTATTCCTCATCATTATTGGTTAAAAAACTCTTGTAACTATTCAGACAGGTTTTCAACATAACGTCTACGCCTACAGATGTAATCGTACCACCGGAGATACCGTCCACCTGGTAATCAGGTTTTTCCACCTTACCGTTCTTCACAACCCCCAGGGCAACTTCACCATTGTCCAGCGTCTTCTTGCCCAGGAATTCATCCTGGAATTGTTGTCCGGCGATTTCGGCACCCAAACCCGGAGTTTCACTGGCATGAGAGAAGTAAACACCGTAAACGGTATCCTTGTCACTGTTCAGTGCAACATATCCCCAGATAGCACCCCAAAGACCGGCACCGTAAACAGGGAATACATATTTAGTTTCTCCATTTACTTCTGCAACGAATACGTGCAGGCGCTGGTGTTCTTTAGCTTCTTTTTCGTAGCCGGTAGCAAATGCTCCGGTGTTCTCGGTCAGAGTACCGTCTACGTTCATCAGCATATCTCCTTTTACATACTTATTATATTCAGCCTCGGCATCTTCCACATTCTTGATGTTCAATGCAGCGAGTATTTGCTTCTTCGTATCCAGTTCCACGTTTTTATCCTGAATGCTTCTCAGTGAGGAACTAACGAATGCCAGCAAGAATGCCACGATAACAACCATTACCGAAGCATAAATGATAGTATAACTATTACTATTGGTATTCATTTTCTTCGGTATTTTAATTGTTAGACTTAATTGCACGTTTCTCGCGACGGCTGATATTGCCCTGTACTACACAGTAGTCAATCAGCGGAGCGAAGATGTTCATCAGCAGGATGGCGAGCATCATACCTTCGGGATAACCGGGGTTCAGCACACGGATCACGATTGCCATGACGCCGATCAGGAAACCGAAGATATACTTACCCGTCTCGGTACGTGCCGAAGTTACAGGGTCGGTAGCCATAAATACGGCACCGAAGCAGAAACCACCCAGCACGAGGTGTTCGTACCAAGGCATCTGAGCCATCGGAGTGTCAGGACCGATAGCGTTGAATACCCAAGCCATGAACGCACCGCCCACGAATACGGAGAACATCGTCTTCCAGCTTGCGATACCCGTTGCCAGCAACAGGATAGCACCCAGAGCGATAGCAATTACACTGGTCTCACCAATAGAACCCGGTATCAAGCCCGTCACCATATCCCAGGAGAATGGCGGAACAGCCCCCGATGTGGCAGCCGCACCCAACGGAGTAGCTACGGTCAGTCCGTCAACCGCTTGTCCCAGACCGAAGATTGTGTCGCCTGATACCCAAACGGCATCACCGGACATCTTCGTAGGATATGCAAAGAAAAGGAATGCACGAGTGACCAGGGCAACGTTGAACACGTTCATACCCGTACCACCGAATACTTCTTTAGCGAAAATTACAGAGAATGCAGTAGCCACCGCCAGAATCCACAGCGGACAATCTACCGGAACAATCATAGGAATCAGGATACCGGAAACGAGGAAACCTTCCTGGATTTCTTCTTTCTTCCACTGAGCCACAACGAACTCAATGCCCAAACCTACTACATAAGAAACGATGATTTTAGGCAATACAGCCAGAAAACCGTAGGCAAACATTTCAATGAAGCTACCTGTAGCACCGGCATTCGTGAAATGCTGATAACCTACGTTATACATACCGAACAACAACGCCGGTACCAACGCAATGACCACCATCGACATAATGCGCTTGCTGTCGATAGCGTCGTGAATGTGCGTTCCCGATTTCGAAGTCGTGCTGGGGACGAACAGGAATGTTTCGAATCCGTCGAACACAGACTGGAATGCGTGGAATTTGCCGCCCTCTTCAAAGTTCGGCTTTATCTTGTCGAGATAATTTCTTAACGCTTTCATTTATAAGTATTAATTATATAAGTATTAATTATTAGGCCATTTCGGCGCGAAGCATGTCGAGTCCTGCACGAACGATACGTTGAACTTCTACCTTCGAAGAGCAAACGAATTCGCAGAGGGCAAAATCCTCGGGAGCTACTTCGTAGATTCCCAAAGCCTCCATACGGTCGATGTCACCCGCAATGATAGCTTTCACCAGATATTCGGGGAAGATATCCATCGGGAATACACGGTCGTACTCATTGGACATGATCATGTGGCGTTCACCACCCTTGATGCGGGCATCCAGCACATATTCCTTGTTGTTGCCCAGCAACCAGCTGAAGTAAGAACGGTTCACGCTGAACTGATTGAAACGCGGCATAATCCAACCCAGCATTTCGTGGATGTCATCGCCTTCGGGGATCACCGTGAGCTGGCTGTCGAATGCGCCGAGGAAAGCGTTCGGAGAAACCTTCTTGCCTGTAAGCACATTACCGCTGATGTAGCGCAAGTCTCCCTTGCCCGAGCTCACGTTTCCACTGAATACGTTTGTCAGCAAAGCACCTACTTTCAGTTTGCAGTATGCAGGTTTCAACACTTCGGAACCTGTAACGGCCACCTTGCGCGTCATGTCCACACGTCCTGTATTGAACAGGCGTCCGATGAATATAACGGCTTCCGGACTGATTGTCCACACAGTTTCGCCTTTCACGATAGGAGAAATGTGGTTGATCTGTACGCCTACATTGCCGGCCGGGTTCGGTCCGTCAAATGCGTTAATCGTTACATTCTTAGCTTGCGTCAACGCGGTTGCCTTTTGTTTTACACTAATACTCAGATACGTCTTTGCCATCTTGGAAAGAGCATCCAATCCTGTCTGGAAGTTTGCTTCCTCGCCTTTCAGAACGAATTCGAAATCGGGTGCCAGCGGGTTACTGTCGAAGGCCGAAACAAAGATAGCTTTCGGATACATCGTGGGGTCAGCAATCACGTCATAGGGACGCTGACGGATGAACGCGAACATACCTGCTTCCAGCAATGCGGCTTTCACTGACTCGCCGTTCAGGGAACTCACGTTTTTCTTACCGAATTCTTCATAGTCTTGCTCAGCCGCAGCTTCAACGACAATGTTCAGCACTTTACGACGTGCGCCGCGCTCCACACTTGTCACTACGCCGCTAACGGGCGAAACAAATTTCAATTCAGGATGATTCTTGTCGATAAACAAGGGTCCTCCGGCCATCACATATTCCTGTTCTTTGACTACTACCTTCGGAGTAATACCCGTAAAATCTTCAGGAACCAATGCGTAGAATCCCGGTTCTTTCACAGACATAAACTCCTGAGAAGCCTTACCTTTCAGGTTGATGTCAAGGCCTTTACGTAACTTAATTACATTTGCCATGCGTTTATATAAAATAATGGTTTCATTAATTTGCCGCAAAAATAGCAAAAAAGAACGTGAATAAAGAGCAAAAAAGAAAGGAATTACGGATAAATTTCCGTAATTCCTTTCGTTAACGAACACGATGACAACAAGATGAGTTATTGTGTTTAATATTCTTCTGCAAACATCGGATCCCAAGCGGGCAAACGAATGGGTTTCTGCTTGAATATATCCATTACTTTGGCAGGAACGTATTTAGTCTCCAGCACCAGACGGAACATATATTCGTCGAACCATTCATCGGTCATGATCAGATGTCCCTGATAACCGCTGGCAGGTCCCCAACTATTTTCAACCATCCATTTCACGGGTTTTCCGTCTTTATTCAGATCCACAGCCATAAGGGTCATGGCATGAGACGAGCCGCTGGAGAAGGTTTGGATGCGTTGTTTCTTATCCATATTGAAGGTGGTGCCCATGAGCGATTCATAATCATAGTTTTTCACATCGAGCAAGCCACGCTCGGAATTCAGGAACTTGCCTACGTCGCAAGAGAAATACATCATGGTGCTGTCCTTCAGAGAAGCGATAGCCATCTCTTTGATATCTTCCACAGGCAGATTGACGTACGTCCAGTTCTTCCCATCGTAGCGATGACGGTCGTAATCTATTTCATAGCACTTGTAGTACTCGCGCGAGGGATCGTTCATAACCATCACATAATTGGTCAACAGATTCTCGTCGCCATACTTCTTGAGGAATGACATCGGAGTGTGGTGTTCCGTTTCGGCAGGATTGCCCTGGGCATCTTTACGCACATAGTCAAATTCCGTAGGAGGAACGCCAAGATTCAGCACCAGCATGCGATAAATGGTACCGAGCATCGCAGTCTTTTCTTTATCCAGCGCCGCAGGTTTTGCTCCGTTAGAAGCCAGATCACGCAGTTGCAGACCGTATTCCTTTAACTTCAAAGAAATCAGATTTGCCATACGCGACGTATTGTCGCTGCTGTTCGTTTCCGGCATGGCTTCTTTAGGAACCAAACCATATTTACCTACAATGTCTGCAACGCCCGTAAAAGTTCCTCCATCGCTTAGCGGATGTTGGAAAAGCCATTCTACGGTTTTATCGTTCAAGGGTTTGTCACGGGTATCAATGATGCCTTGCAGAAAGAGGTTTGCCTTCTCCAGCTGGTCCCAGAAAAAAGGATAAATTTCCGAGAATTCAAAAGACTGGAAACCGTATTTACCGATGGCTTTGGCACGCATCACATTCAGTCCTGTGAAAAGCCAGCAACGACCGGATGATTTCTGGTCGGTGATGCCTTTCGAATTTACTTTTACGGAGAAATGAGTATCCATTCCGGTCAGATTCTCCTGGTTGAGGGCAAGTTTGCGGATGTCATTGTTGCCAATGGCATTACGCAGAGCTTTGTCGGCACTGGTTCCCTCGTAACTCTGTTTGATCTGGTTCAGCATCGCATCGCTGATACCGCCTTTCCTATCTTGCGCCTGTACGGAAAGTAATGCGGCGCTGAAAACAAAAACGGATAAAATTCGTTTATTCATAAATTATATGGTTTTTATAGTAATTGGTCTGTTTCTCTTGCTTCCTGTTACCCGAACCGTACCAAATCCGTGTTTGCTCCGTATCTAAGACTTTGGACTTGGTACGGACCAGGTACGGGCCAGACACGGACCGGGTACGGAAGGGTTCTGAATATTGGTCTAATTATCCGATATGTCGAAAAAACTTATTTAGAATTTCTCACAGCCAAGCTTCAGATTACATGCAAAAATAGCCGTTTTTTTGAAACTTTTAGTGAAATCTTTAGATTTATTGTCTATCAATTTGAAAACTTATCCAAATAAATTAGTTTTCTTTGCACCCTCATTCGCACGATATGAAGAAATATATAATAGGTATTATGACGTTACTGCTTTCAGTAACAAGCCTTTCCGCTCAGGAAGCTACAAATTTGGTTAGCATCAGTGACACTACACCGGCATTGACTAAACGTGAACTACGAAAACAGAAGGTAGCGCAACGAAATTTGCACTACAACATTCTGGGTGGTCCGAGTTACACCCCCGACTTTGGTGCCGTACTCGGTGGAAGCGCCCTGATGACCTTCCGCATGAACCCAAGTGACACCACACAACTGCGCTCCGTGGTTCCCGTAGCCATCGCTTTCCTCTTCAATGGCGGTATCAACCTTTTCTCCAAACCCCAACTCTTTTTTAAAGGTGACCGTTTCCGCATCTTCGGAAAGTTTGCCTACAAGAATACGGAAGATAACTTCTATGGCTTGGGCTACAGCACGAACAAGAATTATGTCCGGAGCGACACTACCAGTCAGTATCGCTACAGCGGCATCCAGTTCAACCCCTGGTTCCTGTTCCGCCTGGGCAACAGCAACATATTCGCCGGACCGCAGATAGATATAAATTACGACGACATCACGAAACCAGCCAAATATCTGGTGGACGAACCGTCGTACAAAGCAGCCGGAGGAACGGACAAAGGATACAAGAATTTCAATTCCGGTGTCGGCTTCCTGCTGACCTATGACAGCAGAGACATTCCCGCCAATGCCTATCGCGGCACGTACCTGGATTTCCGGGGAATGATGTATACTAAATTTCTTGGAAGTGATGACAATTTCTATCGTCTGGAAATAGACTATCGACAATATAAGACTGTCGGTAAGCGCAAAGTCATTGCCTGGACTGCTCAAAGCAAAAACGTATTCGGCGATGTACCCCTGACACAATATATCCTGACAGGAACTCCTTTTGACCTGCGGGGATATTACATGGGGCAGTATCGCGATAAATCGTCCCACGTAGTCATGGCCGAATACCGTCAGATGATAAATACCGATAAAAGCACCTGGCTGAAACGCATGCTCAATCACGTCGGCTTCGTGGCCTGGACAGGCTGCGGATTCATGGGACCCACCCCCGGCAAAATAGAAGGTGTGCTGCCTAATTATGGCGTAGGATTGCGCATCGAAGTGCAACCACGTATGAACGTACGCCTCGACCTAGGTAAAAATACGGTCAACAATCAGACGTTGTTCTATTTCAACATGACGGAAGCGTTCTGAAAAGTATGGAAATGAACTAAATGCTGATAGTAATTTAGGCGCGGATTACACGGATTACGCGGATTTATTTTCTGTAATATAGTGTGATAACGCAGCCTTTAATCCGTGTAATCCGCGCCTAAAATTATTATCATGACCCGTTTACAAACAAACAACTCCCGCCAGCATCTCCCCCCCTTATCCTTTCCGTTATTTATTTTTCTCTCTTTTCTTGCATCAGTAAAAGATTATCCATACTTTTGAGAAATATTTTGTTTACCTTGAACAAACAACTCTGAGGACATTACACAATGAGAACTTTCGAGATATTATTCTGGATAAGCCTGTTTATCGTATTCTATACTTATATAGGATACGGAATTGTGCTATACATTCTGGTCAAAATTAAAGAAACTTTCCGCAAACCGGTACACTACCCCATGCCTGCTGACGAGGAACTGCCCGAAGTCACACTCTTCATCGCAGCTTACAATGAGGAAGACGTGGTGGACGAAAAGATGCAGAACTGCCTGGCGCTGGATTACCCCGCAGACAAACTGCAAATATTTTGGGTCACGGACGGCAGCAACGACCATACCAACGAACGGCTTTCCCACTGGCCCCGTGCCACCGTCCTCCACCAACCCGAACGACAAGGAAAAACCGCCGCCCTCAACCGCGGAATGAAGTTCGTGAAAACACCACTCGTCGTATTCACCGATGCCAATACCCACCTGAACCGGGAAGCATTGCGCGAAATCGTCCATGCTTTTGTCAACCCCAAAGTGGGCTGCGTGGCAGGCGAAAAACGCATTGCCATGCAAAGCAAAGACAATGCCGCATCAGGAGGAGAAGGCATTTACTGGAAATATGAATCCACCCTGAAAGCACTCGACTCACGGCTCTACTCAGCCGTAGGCGCTGCCGGAGAGCTGTTTGCCGTACGCCGGGAATTGTTCGAAGACATGCGGACGGACACACTGCTCGATGATTTCATCCTCTCCCTCCGCATCGCCATGCGTGGCTACACCATTGCCTACTGTGCCGCGGCTTATGCCACCGAAAGCGGCTCCGCCAATATGCAAGAAGAAGAAAAGCGCAAAGTACGCATCGCCGCCGGAGGCTTACAGTCCATCTGGCGTTTGCGCCCGCTGCTGAATCCTTTCCGCTACGGTCTGCTCAATTTCCAATACGTATCCCATCGTGTCTTGCGATGGTCCATCACTCCTATCCTATTGTTCCTGTTGCTCCCTCTCAACGTAGCGCTACTTTTCACCACCGCACAACCATTGTTCTACGCCGTTATACTGGGACTGCAAATCTTGTTTTACCTGATGGGAATCTGGGGATATATCCTCTCCAGGAAACACATCAAAAACAAAATTCTTTTCATCCCTTACTACTTCCTCTTCATGAACGTCAATGTGCTAAGAGGATTCCGCTACCTGAGTAAGCGCAAAGGCAATAAAAGCGGAGCCTGGGAAAAAGCACGAAGGGCAAGTTAAGACGGAAATACCTCGACAAAAATCTAATACAAAGAAAATAATGAAAAGCATTCTGAAAGACACAAATAACTCCGAAAAACTACTGAACATGGTATCAGACACCCTGATACTCATGGACAAGGACGGTATTTGTGTAGACATGGCCGTACACAACGTAGACCTATGGTTTATGAACGAAGAGAGATTGCTCGGAAAGAATCTGCTGAACCTGCTACCTCCGGTGACATACAGTGAGTTTTATCCTGAATTCAAGAAAGTTTTGCTCCGGAGAACAAAGTCTGTCCGCAATTACGAACTCATGTTGCGGGATGACACCTACTTCTTCAAATGCATCATGCAACCCTACGGTGACCTCGTGCTTTGCCAATACCGGGATATCACCGAACGCAGCCAGCGCAAACTGGAGCTGGAAAGAAGAAACCGGGAACTATATGAGATACAGAAAGCCGCATTCATCGGCAGATGGGTGTTTGACACGGCCACCCGCGAATTCGGTTATGCCGGACATACGGGCATCATGTGCAAGACGGATGAGCAAGCCATTCCACTGGATGCATACCTGAACCTGATCTTGCCCGAAGACAGAAATACTTTTGAGAACTGGCTCGGCGATAATCTGAAAGGTAACATGGAAAATACTGTGGACTACCGCATTCTCTACAACAAAGATGTACATTATATCCGCCTGAAAACATTCAGTCGCGAACGCGATAAAGACGGCAACGTCTCGCTGGAAGGATACATACAAAACATTACCGACATCCAAAAGAGCCGCAATGACATCAACCTGCTGACGCACGCCATCAACAATTCCACAGAAGATATCTTTGCTGCCAAAGAAGACGGTACCCTGATTTTTGCCAACCGCCTCTTCAAGCTGCACCATGAGCTGGGAAGTACGGATGATATCAGTCAACTAAAAATATACGAAATCGGCTCGTATACGCGTACCCTGGAGGGGTGGCAGCAGATGATCTCTTCAATCAAGGAGGGAGAGAAACACCAGTCTTTCACTGTATACAACCCCTTGCCGCGCTTCCCGGAAATACTGGCGTACGAAGGCAATGCCTATTGGGTGACCAGCGATGAAGGCGTAGGAACCATCTGGGCTTTCGGCCGGGACATTTCACAACGCATCCGCCACGAACAACAGATCAAGTGGTTCAACCAGATATTGGACAAAACCATGGAGCATCTGCCCGCAGGAATTGTTGTGAAAGATATCAGGAACAACTTCAAATACCTGTACCGCAATCGTGAATCGTACAACCGTGACGTCCCTATGGAAGAGGCTTTGGGCAAAGACGACTTCGATTTCTATCCTCTCGAAATAGCCCGTGAGAAACGCCGACAGGACAAAGATATAGCCACCACCGGACAAGAGATGCACTGGATTGCAGAAGAACGTGACGGTCATGGAAATCCGCTTTTCCTGGACAAGCGGAAAATGAAAATAGAAAGCAAAGACTTCTCCCCCATCCTTCTGAACATAGAATGGGACATCACAGAAATGGAACTGATGAAACGGGAACTGATGGTAGCCAAAGAGAAAGCCGAAACCTCCGACCAACTCAAATCAGCCTTCCTTGCCAACATGAGCCACGAGATACGTACACCGCTCAATGCCATCGTAGGCTTTTCACGCATCATTGCCGAAAGCGAAAATACGGAAGAGCGCAAAGAATATTACAACATTGTGGAAGCCAACAACGAACGTCTGTTGCAACTCATCAATGAAATTCTCGACCTCTCGAAGATAGAGGCTGGAATTGTGGAGTTCAGCATCGCCGCCGTCCGCCTGCACCCGCTGTGCAAGGAAATCCATGATGCGCATGTATTCCGCTGTCCGTCAGGTGTAGAGCTGATATTCGATCCATCCGACGAAGATATTCTGATAGACTCTGATAAGAACCGCATCTTCCAAGTGATATCGAACCTGATAGGAAATGCGTTCAAATTCACCACCAAAGGCAGCATCAGCTACGGATACCACCGGGAAGGGGAAACTATCGTATTCCATGTGACTGACACGGGCACAGGCATCGCCCCCGAAAAGATAGGAAAGGTATTCGAGCGTTTTGTAAAAGCCAACAATTTTGCACAGGGCACCGGATTGGGTTTAGCCATTTGCAAAACAATCATCGAACGTCTGGGCGGAAAAATCTCCGTGACCTCCGAACTGGAGAAAGGAACTACCTTCATCTTTACCCTGCCCGCCAAGACCACCCAAGACGAAGATAAGGAAAAAACTGAAAACAGCCCCGAAGAAAACAAAACGGCAGCCGGAGAACAAAGTGCAGACAGCGAAAGCACGGAAAATGTACAGGCATCGCCACAAGAAACCGTCTCGCTGAAAACCGTTTTGATAGCCGAAGATACGGATAGCAATTATATCCTGACCAAAGCTATTCTGGGGAAGGAATACCATCTGGAACGTGCCAAAGATGGTATGGAAGCCGTCAATATGTTTGTAGAAATAAATCCGGATATCATCCTGATGGACATGAAGATGCCGAACCTGGACGGACTGGACGCAACAAAAATCATCCGGGAATTATCGCCCGGCGTCCCTATCATCGCCCTGACTGCCTTTGCCTACGATCATGACCGCAAAGCCGCACTCGAAGCGGGTTGCAACGATTTCCTGACCAAACCTTTCACACAGGAGAAATTGAAGGAGACGATAAAGAAGTGGGTTAATAAGTGATTAACCCACTTATCACTAATCACGCAAAGATATCGCTTCTTTGAATATAGGCAATCACATCGCCCTTATTCACAGTATCGCCTTGTTTGGCGCATATCTCTACGACACGTCCGGTGAATCCGGTCAATATCTTTTCGTATTCTCCCCACGGGGTGGAGAGGTAACAGAACACTTCATCATGCTGGTATTTACGCCCTATGAACGGAGCCACGGAAGGACCTTCCACAGATACTTCCCACAACACCTGTCCTTTATCCGGTGCAATAATCGGATCGGCCTTGGCACGTTTCAGTTTCCGGATTTCTTCTTCCGAATATCCATTCTTCACCATAGACGCGTCTTTGGCACGTTGCAATTCATCCTCGAAACGCTTCTTGGCTGTGCCGGACTTGTAATCACGATACTGACGGTCGTGCATGGCAAGTTCAAAGAGTTCTTCTTCATCATCTCCATATTCCCAACCGTTCTCGTCCATTTCTTTCCGATATTCATCCAGAGCATCCGGATAGTTCAATTGCGGATCGGTATCCACAAATTCATATCCTTTTGATTTCGCCAATTCCACAATTTCAGGAGCCAGCTCGCCCGGCAGACGTCCGCTCTTACCGAGAATCATATCCCACGTATGATTATCTATCATCGTCCAGCGCTCCTCACCTTTCACCAACTGCATGAGGTTCATCAATGCTACATTCTTCACATACTGACTGAAAGGCGTTACCAACGGAGGATACCCCAGCTTAGGCCATACGTATTCCACCTCGTCGAAGAGCATCACCAACAGGTCGTCAATGCTGAGTTCCGGTTCATTCTTCCCTCTTAATATCATGTTTATACCCGAATGTACTCCCTTCAGATCAGCCATCATGGAACCCATCATACCACCCGGAAGGCCACACTTCAACAGCAAAGAGGACATGTGTTTATTGGTCGGATCCATGAAATAGCCCAGGAAGTCATCTATAAATTCCTGTGTCATGGCACGTGCTTTCATATATGCCTTCATATTGATATCGGGCACCTGGAAGCCCTTATCTTTCAGCATGGCTTGTACGGAAATCACGTCCGGATGTACTTTACCCCAGGACATCGGTTCCATAGCCACATCAATGATGTCGGCGCCATTCTCGCAAACTTCCAGAATAGAAGCCATCGACAGCCCCGGTCCGCTATGGCCGTGATACTGGATAATCACTTCGGGATGCCTTTCCTTAATTGTCTTCGTCAACCGTCCCAGCATACCCGGACGACCGATGCCTGCCATATCTTTCAGACAGATTTCGGGTGCTCCCGCTTCAATCAGCTGGTCGGCAACATGGGCATAATATTCCACCGTATGCACAGGCGAGTGTGTGATACAAAGGGTTGCCTGCGGTATCATCCCTGCCTCCAATGCATATTTAATAGAAGGAATTATATTCCGCGTCTCGTTCAGTCCACAGAAGATGCGGGTGATATCCACCCCTTGCGCATGCTTCACACGATACATCAGACGGCGTACATCGGCAGGCACAGGATACATGCGCAAAGCGTTCAGACCACGGTCCAGCATATGCGTTTGTATGCCTACTTCATTGAAAGGTTTGGTAAAAGCGCGTACGGCTTTGTTAGGATTCTCACCGTACAACAGATTCACTTGCTCAAAAGCTCCCCCGTTCGTTTCCACACGGGCAAAACACCCCATTTCAATAATCAACGGAGCGATACGTACCAATTGATCTACACGGGGTTGATATTTACCGGAAGATTGCCACATATCACGGTAAACAAGACTGAATTTAATTTCCTTTTTCATCGCAGTCAAGAGTTAGCGGTTTAACATATATGAATTACTCGGTTAACTTAACAAGTACAAATATAAAGGTTTATTCTGACATATAGTCAAACTTATATTTGAATTATTTAGAATAAAAGATATGTTTAATATCACATTGAAACTTATTTTTCATTTTATAACATTTCCCGTCATTTCATCCCTCTATGATTCAGACGATAATTTATCGGAAAGGATGGAGGGAGTCATTATGGTACAGTAATGAACTAAATGCTGATAATGATTTAGGCGCGGATTACACGGATTAATGGCTGCGCTATTACACTATATTACAGAAAAAGAATCCGTGTAATCCGCGTAATCCGTGTAATCCGCGTAATCCGCGCCTAAAA
>UMIJ01028064.1_pt1 | contig 15609 bp, 13 predicted proteins | sample 1965741 | NCBI WGS metagenome assembly UMIJ01 (sample SAMEA4836121, study PRJEB28245) | human gut metagenome | biome: gut microbiome; material: fecal sample | place: Denmark | collected 2008
CTTTGACCATCATGATTGACACGATGTGAAAAGAATAAATCATTATTTTCATTTGTACAATAAGAAGAAACTTGAATATTTTCTTCTAAAACCCCTAAATTTAATAATTGTTGTTTATTTAATCCTTTATTGTCTAATAAATAATGAGTTTCATCTGTTTTTTGATAAAAAGGTGAAGTATCAAAGTTCATTTTCTTAACTTGATTAATCACATCATCTTGCACTTCTAAGTGCTTTTTAGAAAGACAAGGACCTATTAAACAATACATTTCTTTTGGATTACAATTTTCTTTTTCAATAAGATAACGAATTGTATGATCAACAATTTGTCTAACTGTACCAAGCCATCCTGAATGAATAGCACAAACGATTTTTTGATCTTTGCAATAAACTAAAATTGGTGTGCAATCAGCATGAAATGACAGTAAGAATAAATCTTTATCTTTCGTATAAGTTGCATCTACTTCATAGAGGTCATCTGTTTGTTTTAACATATTGGTACCACCATCTTTCATTAAAAAGACTTGTTTTAAATTGGTAGAATGTGTTTGTCTAGGGGCTACCATATGTTCTAAATCTGTATTTAGTAATGAAGCAAGTTCTTGTCTATTTTCTAATACTTTTAAATAATTTGGATTATTTAAAGAAATATCCCCTAATTTCCTAGTTGTTGTATATGCTTCTACATCTTCATGTAAATTCCATTTTATTAATTTCATTTGTTTCTCCTTTACAAAAGTCCAATTCTTTTTAATACATGACCATACCTTATATTAGGAGGTGTTATTATGAGTTGTAATTGTCAACAAAATACATGCTGTCAAGGACAATATGGAAACTTTGATAATAACGGTTATGCAAATTATTTTAATTCAAATATAGGAAATGGTTTTACTCCACAACCAATTATCGCTCCTAAGAAAGTATGTACAACATTTCAAAATCAATATGTAGAACAACCTATTATTTGTCCAATTGAATGTCGTCGCGTTAATAACATTGTTTATGTTCCACGTTATTACCCTCGCTATGAACAAACATGTTATACACAAACAAATCGTTACTAAAAATAGATGCTTAGCATCTATTTTTTTGTAAGTTCTTGTAAAAACTCATCATCTGGATCAATATAGATTGTTTTATAATTATCCAAAATTACTTTTCCTGGTTTACTACCTGCAGGTTTTTTGAGTGTTTTGACGAGTGTATAGTTTACCGGAACACTACTTGAATTTTTTCCTTTTGAATAGTATGCAGCAATTTTAGCAGCTAAACGAATCGTATATTCATCTAAATCTTGTGCTTTAACAATGACATGGCTTCCCGGCATATCTTTTGCATGGAACCACATATCATAACGATGCGCATATTTAAATGTTAAATAATCGTTTTGTAAGTTATTTTTACCAATATCGATTTCAATTCCATCTTTTGTAAGATATTGTTGAAATTGAGGACGTTTTTTCTTACGAATTGTATTTTTTTGTTTTTTCTTTTTTAAATATCCTTCGTTTTCTAATTCTTCTTTGATTTCTAAAGCATCATAATATGTTGCTTGTGACATAGCGGTTATTAAAGAATCGAAATATTCAATTTCTTTTTCAGTTAAATCAATTTGTTCTAAAAGAACATTGATTGAATTTTTAGCTTTTTGATATTTTTGATAATATTTTTGAGCATTGGCTTTTGGATCTAATTTAGGATCTAAAGTAATATCTAATTTTGTATTATCATAATAATTGTCAACAACAACATGAGTCATTCCTTTTTGTATTAAATGTAAAGAAGCATATAATAAATCTCCTTTAATACGATAATCATCGCTATTATGTGAATCATCTAAGGTTGCTTTTAATTTCTTTAATTTTGAAGTATTTTTTTGATATTCATTTTGTATAAATTTTAAAAGATTACTTGTTTGTTGTTTAATTCTTTCTTTTTGATCTATTTCATTAAAGTGAGTATCTAAACCATCAAATAAAGAATATTTTGAAGTTTCTCCTTGTAAATGTGTTAGTTCAATAACATGAAAATATTCTTTATCATTCACTTTAGTAATATAGAGATTTTGAGAATTTTCTATTTCTTTCATAATCTCTTTAAAAGATTCATCTTGATCAATACGATATAAGATTTCTTTAGATAAAATAGGAGACATTCCTTGATAGATTTTAGTAAGTTGGTTATCTTCTACAAATTCGCTTCTAAAAGGATCAAGTTTTTTTATCATTGGTGGTAATTGATAAAGGGCTCCGGGTTGTAAAAATCTTTCACTATTCATACTTGGTGAAATATGTTTAATACAATCAATGATTTTATCGTTTTGACCTACTAAGATAATATTTGAATGTTTACCCATCACTTCTACATAAAGAATATATTCAATATAATCACCTAATTCATTATGACAGCTAAAAGTGATTTTAAAAATACGATCCAAATCGATTTGTTCAATATCTTTAATATAACCACCTTCTAAAAGCTTACGATAAAGCATAGTAAGCGGATTAGGAGATTCTGGTGTTGGATAAGATAAAGATGTTAATTGAACACGTGCATACATTGGATGACTTGAAATCAATAACTGATAATTCTTTTTATTTGCACGAACTTGAAATAAAAGTTCATATTTTGATATTTGATAAATTTTATTGATACGACCGCCTTTTATTGTTTCTATCAATAAATTTTTTACTTGATGCATCATAATGCCATCATATGCCATAGTTATCACCCCAAAATACTATAACATATTTGAAATTTAATTGACATTATCTCTTTGTTATTGTAGAGTTATTTTTATAAAAAAAGGGGTGTGGAAGAATTGAAAAGAGGAATGTTAATCATTCTTAGTGGGCCTAGTGGTGTTGGAAAAGGAACAGTAAGAGAAGAATTGTTCAAAGATGATAGTTTAAATTTAAGTTATTCTATTTCAATGACAACAAGAAAACCTAGACCTACAGAAACAGATGGTGTGGATTATTTTTTTGTTGATGAAAAAAGCTTTGTTGATAAGATTGCTCAAGGTGGCTTATTAGAATGGGCAAGATTTGTAGGTAATTATTATGGTACCCCTAAGGATAATGTAGATCGATTATTAGACGAGGGTAAAAATGTCGTTTTAGAAATCGAAGTTCAAGGAGCATTGCAAGTCATGAAAAAATGTCCTGATGCATTGACTATTTTCTTGGTACCACCTTCATTAGAAGAATTAGAAAGACGTATTCGTGGTAGACGTACTGAAAGCGAAGATATCGTAAAAGAACGTTTGGATAAAGCACGTAAAGAAATTCAAACAAAAGATGAATATAAATATGTTGTAGAAAATGACGATGTTCATCTAGCGAAAGATAAAATAGCAAAAATTATTAAAGAACATCAAAAGTAACTGTTGGTTTTTATAACTGACAGTTTTTTTGATAAAGCTACAATAGATGTGGTAAAATACAAACAAAAGAGAGGTGGAAATATGTATATTGTTAAAGTTCTTGTGGAACATGCAATCTATAAATTAGATACGACCTATGACTATTTATCTAAATATCAAGTTTTGGCAGGTTGTCGAGTCCATATCCGTTTTGGTTATCAACAACTTGTAGGTTATGTTGTTGAATGTCAAGAAACACTTTTTACTCAAAAACAATTAGAAGAAAAAAATGGTTTTAAATATTCTTTTATCCAAGATGTCATTGATCAAAAACCATTACTTAATCAAGAATTACAAGAGCTTGCAAATTATCTTTCAAAACAAACGCTTTCTACAAGAATCAGTTGTTTACAATGTATGCTACCACCTCAATTAAAACCAAGTACCAATCATAGTGTTGGCATTAAATATCAAAAAGTTGTTTCCTTTGTAAAAGATATTCCCCTTAAAACAACAAAACAACAAGAAGCTTTAAATTATATAAAAGAACACGATTTATTACCCATAAAGGATTATCCTTTTTCAACAGCTCTTTTAAATAATATAGAAAAACAAGGAGCAATTATTTATAAACAAGTAGAAGTTTATCGAAATCCTTACAATGAACATCTACAACAAGAAGATTATCCCTTGACTACTAGCCAACAAAAAGTTGTTAATCAAATATTAGCATCTTTTCATCAATTTAAAACCTTTTTACTTTATGGAGTCACAGGTTCAGGAAAAACAGAAGTTTATTTACACCTTTCTAGATTTGTGATTGAACAAGGAAAAACTGTCTTGATGCTTGTCCCTGAAATTGCTTTGACTCCAATGATGGTCTCTGCTTTTAAAAGCCGTTTTGGAAAAAGTGTCGCTATCTTACATTCAAAATTATCAGCGGGAGAAAGATATGATGAATATCGTCGAATCATTGATGATGAAGTAAAAATCGTCGTTGGAGCAAGAAGTGCTGTTTTTGCACCACTGGAAAATATAGGTTTGATTATTATGGATGAAGAACATGATGCCAGTTACAAACAAGAAAGTCCACCACGTTATTTAACATCTCAAGTAGCGAGAAAAAGGGGTGCTTATCATCAATGTCCAGTTGTTTTAGGTAGTGCCACACCTTCTCTTGAAAGCTATAGTCGTGCTTTAAAGGGTGCCTATGAATTATGTATACTTTCTCAAAGGGTCAATCAAAAACCTTTACCACAAATTGAATTGATTGATATGGTCGAAGAAATGAAAGCACATCATTATGAAGTATTATCAAGGAAGATGAAAGCTAAAATACAAGAAACAATCGATAAAAATGAACAAGTGATTTTATTGCTTAATAAAAGAGGTTATTCAAGTTATGTTCGTTGTTTAGATTGCGATGAAGTATTAAAATGTCCTCATTGTGATGTATCTTTAACTTATCACAAAGATACTCATACAATGCGTTGTCATTATTGTGACTTTCAAGTACCTTACCAGCAAAAATGTAGTCATTGTGGAAGTACTAATATTAAACTGATTGGTAGTGGTACCCAAAAGATAGAAGAATATTTACAAAATAATTTTATAAATTCAAGAGTGATTCGTTATGATGTTGATTCTACAAGAAAGAAGCAAGGACATCATCAATTGCTTAAACAATTTGAAAATCAAGAAGCAAATATTTTAATTGGGACACAAATGATTGCTAAAGGATTAGATTTTGAAAATGTGACTTTTGTAGGAGTTATTAATGCAGATCTTTCTTTAAATATTCCTGATTTTAGAGCAAATGAAAGAACATTTCAATTATTAGAACAAGTTTCTGGTAGAAGTGGTCGAGGGAAGAAACAAGGAACAGTGATGATTCAAACGTATAACCCTGATCATTTTGTTTTACAATGTGTTAAAAATCATGATTATCAAAGTTTTTATCAAAAAGAAATGGAAATGAGAAAACTTGCGAAATATCCACCTTATTGTTATTTAATAAGTATTTTAGTGCAAGGTAAAAAAGAAGATGATGTGACTTTTTGCAGTCAACAAATAAAGGAATATTTAGTAAAACAATTACCGAAGGCAATTGTTTTAGGACCTGCTAATTGTACGATTTATAAGATGAATGATATTTATCGAAAGAGAATGACACTTAAAATAACGAATACAACACATGTTTATGAGGTGTTGCATGCAATGAGTGATTATTATAATAAAAAAGGAAGAAAGGTAAATGTGATATGTGATTTTAATCCATACACAACGATATAGTTATGGCAAGAGAAAATGCATTTATGATTTTAAATCAATATTTTGAAGATGAGAGTTTTTTAAATATTGCTTTAAATGAACAATTAAAGAAAAGTAATTTAAAAAGAGAAGATAAAGATTTATGTACAACCATTGTTTATGGAACAATTCAAAATCTTTTATATATTCAATATCAACTTCAACCTTATATTAAAGGAAAAAGAGTAAAGAAAAAAATAAGGACACTTCTTTATATGTCTTTATATCAATTGATATATTTAGATAAAATACCTGAATATGCCATTATTAATGAAGCGGTTAAAATAGCTAAAAAAGAAGGTTATCAAACAAGTCAATTTGTAAATGCGGTATTGAGGAATTTTACAAGAAACGAAAGAAGATCATTAGAGGAATTAGATGAATTAGAAAAAATCTCGATTATGACATCACATCCTTTATGGATGGTCAAAATGTTTAATAAACAATATGGCTTAGAAAAAACAAAAATGATTTGTGAAGAAGATAACATGCCTCCTACAAGAAGTGGGAGAGTCAATACATTAAAAACAACAAAAGAAGAGTTATTAAAAGAAAGCTGTTTTGAAGAAGGAACATTGTCTCAAGATGCTCTTTTATATAAAAGAGGAAATCTAGCCTATACTTCTTATTACAAAGAAGGTAAAGTAACGATTCAAGATGAATCAAGTCAATTAGTAGCAAGACTTTTAGATCCTCAAAAAACAGATTACGTTTTAGATATGTGTAGTGCTCCAGGAAGTAAAACAACACATCTTGCAGCATTAATGGAAAATCAAGGAAAAATAGAAGCTTATGATTTATATAAGCACAAAGTAAAATTAATAGAACATAATTTAAAACGTTTAGGTGTTAAAAACGTACATGTTCAAGCAGGTGATTCTACAAAGCTCATAGAACACTATCCTCCTGAAACGTTTGATCGTATTTTATTAGATGCACCTTGTTCAGGATTTGGGGTTTTAAAACGTAAACCAGAAATTAAATATCATGATTCGAGTGTGATGGATGGTTTAATCCCATTACAAGCACTTTTATTAGAAAATGCGTATAATTTATTGAAAAATGATGGTACAATGGTTTATAGTACATGTACAATCAATAAAAAGGAAAATGGGATGATGATTGAACATTTTGTTCAAAAACATCCTGATATGAAAGTTATTGAACAACGTACAATTTTGAATTATGAATATCACACAGATGGATTTTATATGTGTAAAATGAAAAAGGGATAGAAGATGGAACATTTATATAATTATTCTTTAGAAGAATTAACTGAATATTTTAAATCAATCAATGAAAAACCTTTTAGAGCAAAACAGGTTTTTCAATGGTTATATCAAAAAAATGCTTTTGATTTTCAAGAAATGTCTAATATATCAAAAGATTTAAGAGAAAAATTGGAAAAACAATGCATCATTGATACCTTTGAAATACAAGAAAAACAAGTATCAAGTGATGGAACTATCAAATACTTATTTAAAATGATTGATGGTAACTTAATAGAAGCCGTTTTAATGAGACATGATTATGGTCAATCATTATGTGTAACAAGCCAAGTAGGATGCAATATGCAATGTGCATTCTGTGCTAGTGGACTTTTAAAAAAACAACGTAACTTAACAGCTGGTGAAATGGTGAATCAAGTCATGGCAGTCACTAAAGATACAGGTATTCGTGTTTCACATGTTGTTGTCATGGGAACAGGTGAACCTTTTGATAACTATGATGAAGTGATGAAATTCGTTAGAATTATTAATCATCCTCATGGTTTAGCTATTGGAGCAAGACATATTACGATTTCTACATGTGGACTTGTCAATATGATTGAAAGATATAGCAATGAAGGGATTCAAACAAACCTTGCTATTTCTTTACATGCCCCTAATGATGAAATTAGAGACCAATTAATGCCTGTAAATAAAGCGTTTAATATGGATTCTTTAAGAAAAGGTGTTGCAGATTATATCGAAAAAACGAATCGTAGAGTGACATTTGAATATATTTTATTAGATGATGTCAACGATTCACTTGTACATGCCAGACAGCTTGCTCATTATATGAGAGGATTGAATGCGTATGTGAATTTAATTCCTTATAATAGTGTTGATGAACATGGTTTTAAACCAAGTAGTCATGTAGAGGAATTTAAAGACGAACTATTAAGATTACATATTAACTGTACGGTTAGAAAAGAACATGGTAGAGATATAGATGGAGCATGTGGTCAGCTAAGAGCAAAACGTAGTGGGGTGATATAATGGAATATTATGCATTGACTGATATTGGAAAAATCAGAGAAAAAAATCAGGACCAGGCAGCAACAGCAATTAATTTGAAAGATCAGGTTTTAGGTGTTGTTTGTGATGGTATGGGAGGACATAAGGCAGGAGAAATTGCATCTCATGTTGTAGAAGAACATGTACTTACATGTTTTAAAGCCAATCCACCTTTTTTGGATGATGAAGAAGTGACAAATTGGTTAATGGATACTGTTTTAGAAGCTCACCAAATTGTAAAAAGAATGGCTAATATGCAAGAAGATACGAAAGGAATGGGAACAACTGTAGCGATTGCGGTGGTTGATGGTGATGATGCTTTCTTTTGTCATGTAGGTGATAGTCGTATTTATGTTTATGATGATCAAGAAATTATTCAAATGACAAGAGATCATACATTAGTGAATGAACTTATTCAACGAGGTGCGATTACTGAAGAAGAAGGAAAGAATCATCGTCAAAAGAATGTTTTAATGCAAGCTATTGGTGTTGAAATGAATATTGTACCAGATATTCAAAAGTATAAATTAAATGGGAAGAATATTTTGATTTGTAGTGATGGGTTATTTAATTCTTTAGAAGATGAGGAAATTTTAAATATTGTTAAAAAAAATATGAATGTTAAAGATAAAGTTCATCTATTGATTGAACAAGCAAATGAACATGGTGGACATGATAATATTGCTGCTGTGTTAATAGAAGGAGGACGTTAAAAAATGAATAAAATCATTGCTGAACGTTATGAATTGATTGATATTATTGGTCAAGGAGGAATGGCAGATGTTTATCTAGCAAATGATACGATTTTAAATCGTACAATTGCTATCAAGATATTACGTACATCTTTAGCGAAAGATCCAATTTATATTGCAAGATTTCAAAGAGAAGCTTCAGCAGCAGCTGCGCTTTCACATAAAAATATTGTTGAAATTTATGATGTTGGTGAAGATAATGATCAATACTATATTGTCATGGAATATGTACCTGGTAGAACACTGAAAGAATTAATTGCTAAAAGAGGAGCTTTACATGTAATGGAAGCTATTGACATTATGAAACAAGTACTTTCAGGAACAGCAAGAGCACATCAAATGGGAATTATTCATCGTGATTTAAAACCACAAAATATTTTAGTAACGGATACAGGAACAGCTAAGATTGCTGATTTTGGAATTGCTTCTATTCAATCACTTACACAGTTTACACAAACAGATGTGATTATGGGTTCTCTTCATTATTTAGCACCAGAATTAGCACGAGGAGAAAAAGCGACAGTTCAAAGTGATATTTATGCTTTAGGAATTGTTTTTTATGAATTATTAAGAGGACAAGTACCATTTAATGGTGAATCTCCAGTGAATATTGCTTTAAAACATATGCAAGAAGATTTACCATCACTTAGAGAATTTAATCCATCTATTCCTCAATCAGTAGAAAATATTATTATTAAAGCAACTGCTAAAAACTTAAATGATCGTTATAAAAGTGCTACGGAAATGTTAGAAGATTTACAAACATGTTTATCTAGAACAGATGAAGAAAAACTTGTTTTTGATCATAGTGATGAAGTGAATGATCCTACGATTGTTGTAAATCCACGACAAATCTTTGATGAAGAAGAACCAGAAGAAGTTGAAGAAAGAGCTGTTGAAAAGAAGAATAATAATGGTAAAGGAAAACAAATTTTAGAAAAATTAAAAAATCCTAAAGTTCTTGCAGGAGTCGTTGCAGGTGTTGTTTTGATTATTGGAATTATTTGTTATTTCTTACTTTTTGGTGGAAATAAACAACCAAATGTAATGCCAGATTTAGTTGGATTGAAACAAAGTGAAGCAGAAAAAATATTAAAAGATTATGATGTTACAATTAATAAGACAGTTTTTAAAGAATTATCTGATGATTATAAAAAAGGTTTAATTACAAAAACTGATCCAGAAAAAGGCTCTTCTATTAAAGAAGGAGATGTTATCACAATTACTGTTTCAAAAGGTAAATATATTGTTTTAGATGATTATACGGGATTAAGTTATGATGAAGCTAAAAAGAAATTAAATAAGATTGGCTTTAAAGTTGATATAAAACGTGAAGTTTCTGATAAAAAGGCGGGAACAGTTTTAGAACAAAGTTTAGAAAAAGGTTATAAACAAGATCCTACAGATAAAGATCGTACAATTACACTTACGATTTCTAAAGGATCCTATGTGATTTTAGATGATTATACAGGTATGAGCTATGATGATGCCTATAATAAATTGAGTGGTTTAGGATTCAATGTTACAAAACGTGAACAAACTTCTGATCAACCGGCAGGTACCGTTATTGATCAAAATTTAGCGAAAGGCTATAAAGTAGATCCAACAGATACAAATAGAAATATTACTTTAACGGTTTCTACAGGATATAGTCAAACAGTTCCTTCTGTTGTTGGTTTAACACCTGATAGTGCGAAGTCGAATCTTGAAAACTTGGGATTTACCGTTTCTATGGAAGGAACACAATTCCCAGAATCTGGTGGAGATGAACGTTATATTGGTGCAGTTTATAAACAAAGTATAGCTGCAGGAACAAAAGTAGATAAAAAAGGAACAACAATTACAATCTATTATTATGAAGACTAACATAGATAAAGGGCGTATTGTCAAGGCATTAGCTGGTTTTTATTACATTGATGATGGTCATGAAGTTCATCAATGTCGTGCCCGTGGAAAATTTAGAAAACAAGATATAAAACCAGTTGTTGGTGATTTTGTAGAATTTCAAAAAGGTAACCATGATGATGGTTACCTTCTCAAAATATTAGAGAGAAAAAATGTTTTAAGAAGACCACCGATTGCAAATATTGATCAAGCATTACTTGTTTTTTCAAGAAAAGAGCCTGATTTTTCAACAATATTATTAGATAAGTTCTTATTATTGATAGAACACTATCATATTAGACCAATCATTGTTATTTCTAAAATGGATATTGAAGGGGATGACTCTATTTATCAATATATTCAAGAATATAGAAATGCAGGGTATACTGTGATTGAAACAAGTTCTAAACAAAATAAAGGAATAGATGAAATCAAGGAAATCTTTAAAGATCAAGTGACTGTGATTACTGGACAAAGTGGTGTTGGTAAATCAACGCTTTTAAATGCGTTAGATATTTCTTTGAATTTAGAAACAAATCAAATATCGAAAGCTCTTGGAAGAGGGAAACATACGACAAGACATGTTGAACTCATGAATTTATATGATGGTTATGTAGCAGATACTCCTGGTTTTTCATCTCTTGAATTAGAGATGGAACCAATAGAAGCAGCGAGAGCATATCATGATTTTGATGAATATGCTACTGATTGTAAGTTTAGAGGATGTTTGCATGATAGTGAACCTCATTGTGCTGTTAAAGAGGCTGTTGATGAAGGAAAGATTTCTAAAGAACGTTATGAACATTATTTAACAATGTTAAAAGAATTAAAGGAAAAAAAGGAGAAACGATATGATTAAAGTTGCACCTTCTCTTCTTTCAGCAAATTTTGCTTGTTTGAAAGATGATATTGAAAAAATTGAAAATGGAAAAGCTGATTGGCTTCATTATGATGTTATGGATGGACATTTTGTACCTAATATTTCTTTTGGATATAGTATTTTAAAAGATGTTTCTAAAGTAACAAATTTATTTTTAGATGTTCATTTAATGATCAGTGAACCTCAAAAGTATGTAGATGAATTTATTAAAAGTGGAGCAAATTTAATTGTTTTTCATATTGAAGCAATGGAAAATAAAGAAGATACTTTAGCACTTATTCATCATATTAAAGAAAATAATGTACAAGTAGGAATAAGTATTAAACCAAATACACCGGTTGATGCTATTCAAGATTATTTATCTTTATTAGATGTTGTTTTAGTGATGTCAGTTGAACCGGGGTTTGGTGGACAATCATTTAAAGAAATTGCTCTTGATAAAATTAAAGATCTAGCTACTAGAAGAAAAGAAAATAGTGCACACTATTTAATTGAAGTAGATGGTGGTATTAATGCTACAACTGGAAAACAATGTAAAGATGCAGGAGTAGATGTTTTAGTTGCTGGAAGTTATGTATTTAATAGTGATGATTACACACAAAGGATTACTTCTTTAAAATGAAAATAGCGTTATGTGCAACACATTTAGAAAAGATGATACTTCCTCAAGACAGAGAATACATTGGGGTGGATCATGGTGTGGAAGAATTATTGAAACAAGGAATTACGCCAAAGTTTGCCATAGGAGATTTTGATTCCTTACAAAATAGACAAACTTTAGAAAATCTAAATATTCAAATTTTACCGGAAAGAAAAGATGTGACAGATACGCATGCAGCTATCGAATATGCAATTTCAAAAGGTTATGATGAAATTGAAATCTATGGGGCTACCGGTGGACGTCTCGATCATTTCTTTGCAGTGATGTGTTTATTAGAAAAATATCAATATATAAAGTTAAAAGTTATTGATCAACAAAACTGTATTCAATTATTAAAACCAGGTAAACATTATATTTATAATCAAGGATATTATTATTTCTCATTGTTTGCATTAAATGAGAGTATTATTTCTATTGATCAAGCAGAATATACTTTAGATCGTTATCTTTTAAAAAGAGAAGATCCTCTTTGTGTTTCTAATGAAGTCAAAGGTGAATACGCTATTATTGAAAATAGTGGAAATATTATTTTAGTTCAATCAAGGGATGCTTAGGCATCTTTTTTGATTGCTCAATATTTACCAAATAAGATATTAAATTTAATAAATGGACAGGTGTAAAAGATGTTTTTAGAATAAAGTGTTATATTATAAGAAGAATATTTAAAAGAGGATGGGTGAACTAAAGTGGAACAAACAGTAAGTAAAATTGAAGAATTATTAGAGAAGCCATGCTATGTGATAGATTTTCTTCCTGAACAGGTAAAACCAAGTTCAAGAGGACAATTTTTTGATGTGGAATGTTATTTACTCAATAGTGATAAACATTTTTTGATGTGGAATGTTATTTACTCAATAGTGATAAACATTTTTTGCTGAAAGATAAATTTGTAAATATCATTATAAAATTAATGTGTTATTATCATGTATCTATACAATTGGATGATTGGATTGACCGACCATCTTTACAAATATTAGAGGATGCAATCAATACAATCATGAATAACCATTCAGGTTGGTTGAATATATTGCTTCCAGATGAAACTGTTCTTGTGGTTTTTGAGTGGGATAACTTAAATTTAACAGTGTATAATCCATCAAAGGAAATACAGGTACTTATGCAAAAGATAGCTTGTTCAGAAGGCCTTTTTTGGCGAAAATCAGATATGATTTGATAATATTTCAAAATTAGAAATGTTTTATAAGAGAAGCAAATAATTCTTATATAAAATAAATTAATGGAGGGTGTTTGTTTTTATATAATAACATGAAAAGATTTTTTGTAGAAAAACTGTGTTTTTGTTTTCTTTTTTATTATATGCTATGATATCAAAAAGGATGTGATGGTATGTTATTAATTGATAAACTAACAAATAAAGTTGATTTTTCTAAAAGTGAAATTATAATTGCTGATTTTATTATTCAATTAGGAGAAAAGATAAAAAATTATTCAGCAAGAAGTATTGCTAAAGAAACTTATACATCACCAGCGACTGTTTTAAATTTATGTAAGAAAATAGGTATTGAAGGTTTTGATAACTTTAAGAAGGCTTATTTAAGTGAAATTGAGTATTTAAATCAACAATTTGGAGCAGTTGATCCTAATTTACCCTTTGATCAAGGAGATACTATTTTTAAAATTGCTAATAAAATGGGTTCTTTATATGAAGAAACAATTAAAGATACATTATCTTTATTACATCATGATTTATTTCAAAAAGCTGTTCAATTATTAAATAATAATAACAATATTCATATTTATTCATATGGAACAGCTTTAAATATAGCAGAATCATTTAAAGAAAAAATGATGAAAATAGGAAAGAATGTATATATTACTAATAATTTAAATTATCAACGTTATGAAGTAAATTGTATTCCTAAAGGGGATTGTGTGATTTTTATTTCTTATTCTGGAGAAACCAAGACACTTATCAATATGGCAAAAACATGTCAAAAGAAAAATATTCCTTTTTTAAGTTTAACTTCTTTTGGAGAAAATACGTTAAGTCAAATGAGTGATGCTAAATTGTATATTTCTACAAGAGAAAATTTAACGCATAATATTGCAAATTTTAATAGTAATTTATCTATTTATTTTTTATTGGATTTATTGTATGCTTCTTATTTTTCTTTAGATTATGAAAATAATTTTAATAAAAAATTACAACTTACATCTAAATCAGAAAGTACAAGACATTCTTCAAATCCAATATTAATGGATGAATCTAAACAGTGTTAAATAATAAAAAATATTTAATTCTAAAATTTTTAAACATTGTTAAAAACGAAAGCTATTCAATTATAAAAGCCTTTCTTCTATGTTTTAATAACCATAGAAGGAGGGCTTTTTAAATGAAAATATCAGATCAATTCTTATGGGGAGGTGCAACAGCAGCTAATCAATATGAAGGTGGTTACCTTGCAGATGGAAAAGGATTAAGTATTGCCGATGTATAGATGGGAGGAAATATTGATCATCCTCGAGAAATACATGAGAGTGTGCATCCTCATACTTATTATCCAAGTCATGAAGGAACAGGCTTTTATGATCATTATAAAGAAGATATTGCTTTGTTTGCGGAAATGGGATTTAGATGCTTTAGAATGTCTATCAATTGGACACGTATTTTTCCTCTAGGAGATGAAGAAAAACCGAATGAAGATGGATTAAAATTTTATGATCAAGTTTTTGATGAATTATTAAAATATCATATAGAGCCAGTGGTGACGATTTCTCATTATGAAACACCATTACATTTAGTTCAAAAATATGGTTCATGGAGAAATAGAAAAATGATTGATTTCTTTATGAATTATTGTCAAACAATTTTTAAACGTTATAAAGATAAAGTAAAATATTGGATGACTTTTAATGAAATTAATGAAACGATGAATAAGAAAAATCCTTATCATCAAGCTGGTATTCTTTTTCAAGAAGGAGAAGATAAGGCATCAACTGTTTTACAAGCAAGTCATCATATGTTTGTAGCAAGTGCCAAAGCAGTTATTTTAGGACACCAAATTAATCCAAATTTTAAAATTGGCTGTATGGTTCAATATCCAGAAAGCTACCCAGCAACTTGCCAACCAATAGATCAAATAGCTAAAAGAGAATATATGTTGTTTACACATTATTATTTAGATGTGATGTGTAGAGGATTTTATACGAATACATGTTTGGCTAAACAAGAACAATTGGGAGGAAAATTGATTATTGATGAGGGCGATGAAGAAATATTAAGAAAGGGAACAGTTGATTTTATTGGCTTTAGTTATTATTTTTCTTCTATTGTTTCTTATCAAAGAGATGGTTCAATTAATGCTAAAGGACGTAATCCTTATTTAGAACTTACGGATTGGCGTTGGCATATTGATCCTTTAGGATTAAGAGTTGCACTTAATGAATTATATGATCGTTATCAAATACCATTATTTGTTGTTGAAAATGGATTAGGGGCTGTTGATCAACTTAAT
>UMIJ01033803.1_pt1 | contig 14834 bp, 16 predicted proteins | sample 1965741 | NCBI WGS metagenome assembly UMIJ01 (sample SAMEA4836121, study PRJEB28245) | human gut metagenome | biome: gut microbiome; material: fecal sample | place: Denmark | collected 2008
TGAAATTTTTTAAAGAGAATGATAAAACGCCATTTATCTTAGTGGCGTTTGGGATTATCTTATATCTTGTGTTAAGTAATCTTCCAGTTGTATTTTCAGGAATATCTTATGTAAGCTCAGTGGCATTTCCGTTTATTTTAGGAAGTTGTGTTGCCTTTATCATTAATGTTCCAATGAGTTTCTTTGAAAGGAAATTGTTTTATAAGTTAAAAAAAGGAAAGCGTTCATTGAGCCTTATTATGGCAATCGTTAGTATTGTGGGTGTGATCTTGTTAGTATCACGATTGATCATTCCAGAATTGGTAGATACAATATTTAAGTTATCAAACAATATTCCTGAATATGTAAAAGAGATACAAGCCCTATTAGAGAAAACATCAATGAATAAACCAATGGTACATAAATATGTGAATCAGATCACGTTTGACTGGGATAAGATCAGTGGAGAGTTGATCACATTTTTACAAGACGGCGCAACAAGTATGCTAAATTCAACGGTAAGTGCGATTACGGATGTTGTGCAATTTATTGTAAGTTTTGCATTGGGATTTGTATTTGCACTCAATGCATTGCTTCAGAAAGAAAAATTATCAATGCAGGTGAAAAAGGTATTGGTCGCTTTTTTACCGGAACGGGTTGCGAAGTATATTGTACGAGTTGGAAGACTATCAAATAATGCATTTTCAAGCTTTTTATCAGGGCAGTGCTTAGAAGCTGTGATCTTAGGCTGTCTGATTTTTGCATCAATGAAACTATTAGGACTTCCGTATGCGGTACTGATCGCAGTTTTTATCGGTGTGATGTCATTAATTCCGATCATTGGCGGCTTTATTGGATGCTGGGTCGGGGTCTTATTGATCTTTATGGTAGATTGGAAACAGGCTATCATTTTTATCATCATGTTCGTTGTTGTACAACAATTTGAAGGAAATGTTATCTACCCACATGTTGTAGGAAACTCTGTAGGACTTCCGGCAATATGGGTGTTAGTAGCTGTAACGATCGGTGGAAATATCGCTGGGATCGTAGGAATGATTTTTAGTATTCCGTTTTGTTCTGTCTTATATCAGCTGTTTTCTGAGATTGTGAACAAACAGATAAAGAAAAAGAATGTGGATATACCTTAATGAAAATGCACATAATACTTCTATAAAATAAAAATGGAGGTATTTGTTATGAATCGAGATCAGATCATCTGTCCATGCCTTGATATCACAGCAGGGCAGATTATGGATGCATACAAAGAAGGAGCGAAGAGTGTCGAAGCAATCAAAGAGGTAACGGGAGCAGGAACAGCTTGCGGAGCTTGCTTGGATGAAATTGAAGAATTAATACAGAGTTTGTAATTATAAAGAGATGTTGTTCGATGTTTTTGAGCAGCATCTTATTTATTGCATAGGGGATTTCGTTGAAATTTCCTATGCAATAAAAAAAGAACCCCTTCTCAGAGATTCTCATCAAATGCCGATGGTGGGACTCGAACCCACACGTCCATAAGAACAACAGATTTTGAGTCTGTCTCGTCTGCCAGTTCCGACACATCGGCTGATTCAATTGTTCGACCTAAAATATACTATCACTTTTGAATCATAATGTCAATAATTTTTATAAAAATTATGAAAATTAAATTTTAATCCAATTTTAAAAAGGCAAAAGGATCGGAGGGATCACTTTGGATAAAATGTAATAAGAGATAATAAGCTTTCACAGAAAGATTTTCTTCTCTTAAAATACGTTTTGCTTCATTTTTATCAACTAACTCTACCGATAAATCTTCATTGGGCTCTAAATGATCAAGATTCGGCATTCCAGTAGAAATTCCATAAACCGTGCAATTGGTCTCATCTGTCATTCCAGCAGAAGAGAAATGAGGACGACTTAAGAAATCATCAAATTCAGCGGGTGTAAACGTAAGACCTGTTTCTTCTTTCATTTCACGGATTGCAGTTTCTTTGATAGATTCTCCGGGATCGATCAATCCGGCAGGTAATTCATATATATAATCATTTAAAGGATAACGAAATTGTCTTACCATGATCAGATGATCAGCTTTTTCTCCAAACAGACTATAAATGACAACGCCATCAGGAATGACTTCTTTCGTGGCAGCCATCATTATATTTTCATTCTTGCGACTGGCAACATAATATGGATGTGTATCTCCAAATTTATTTTCAGCTTCTAATTCATAAAGATTCAGAAATTTTACATTTGTTAGTGGTGTGATTTTATTTATCTTACTCATAGATATTACCTCCCTGTATATTTTTATTGTAAAGCATCACAACAAGATTGACAATAGACATAAAAACAAGTATTATATACTAAAACGATATGAAATAAGGGGATTACAAGAAAGGAGTTATGATGAGAAAGAAAATTATGGCTACAATACTTGGTACAGCGATGCTTTTAACTGCAGTTTCTTTTACAGGTTGTGGAAAATCAGTCAAGGATTCTACAAGTGCGAAGACGGAGAAAACCACAAAAGAAACAAAAAGAGATGAGAAGATCGAAATAAAAATACTTTCAAAATATGATCAGATAAAAAAACTACTTTCAAAATATCCGAAAGAAATGACGGCAGAAGATACATCATATCAGGGAATTGTGGTAATTGAATATGATTCATTTGGCAAAGGAAGCAAAAAGCTTTGGAATCAGTTTTTAAAGAATGTAAAAGATCATAAAGATTGTGCTATCGTAATTTGTCAGTATACCGTAGAGGGAGATCCGATTCTTCAGTATGTTTCTAATGTAAATGGGAAGTTTTACTATGTAGAGGATTCTACGAGAGATACTTATGGCAGTGAAAAATACGTACAGTATACTTATGACTACTACAAGATTTATAAACAGGATGGCCATTACATAGCAATTCTGACAATGGATAACAAACTGACATTTGATGAGGCACAGGATGTCAGAAGCTTAAAGACAGCGATACAGTTACTGGATGTTAAACAATAATTAAGAAAATGGAGCAGAGAATATGAAAATTTCAACAAAGGGAAGATATGCAGTCCGTTTAATGTATGATCTTGCAATGCATCATACAGGCGATTGGATCGCATTAAAAGACATATCAAGAAGACAGGAGATATCTGTAAAATATTTGGAACAGATTGTAAGACAGTTAAGTATCAGGGGATATTTAAAGAGTTTGCGAGGACCTAAAGGAGGTTATCAGCTTTCCAGAGACCCAAAAGATTATACGATCTATGAAATCTTAAAGATAACAGAGGGAAGCTTACAGCCAGTAGCGTGTTTGGATGATAAGGTGAATCAGTGTGAACGCTACCATGAATGTCCAACGATAGAGATCTGGGAAGGATTAGGACAGGTAATTGAAGAATATTTAAGTGGAATTACATTAGAAGATGTCGTAAATAAAGCAAGAATCAAAGGTGGAAACGATTATGTGATCTAAGGATCACATGGTCGTTTTTCTTTTTAAAAATATGATGAGAGTGTCAAAAGGAATGCGAAAGATAAAAGAGTTTGACATTGTTTTAAAATCTGATATACTAATAACATATTAAAAAGATAGGAATTATATGAAAATAAAATCAAAGGAGTAAAAATAATGTCAAATATATATAAAAATGTTATAGAATTAATCGGAAAAACACCGCTTGTAGAAGTTGAAAATGTAGAAAAAAGATTTAAACTACAGGCAAGATTATTAGTAAAACTAGATGGATATAATCCAGCAGGAAGCGCAAAAGACCGTATCGCATATCAGATGATCGTTGATGCAGAAGAAACAGGAAAATTAAAAGAAGGGTCTGTTATTATAGAACCAACATCAGGAAATACAGGGATAGGACTTGCAGCGATCGGTGCATCCAAAGGATACAGGGTAATCCTCACAATGCCAGAGACAATGAGTGTTGAACGAAGAAATCTATTAAAAGCTTATGGAGCGGAAATTGTATTAACAGATGGTTCACAAGGTATGAAAGGAGCAATCACAAAAGCTGAAGAACTTGCTGAAGAAATCGAAGATGCATTTATCGCAGGACAGTTTGTTAATCCATCCAATCCGAAAGTTCACAGACTGACAACAGGACCAGAGATTTGGGAAGACACGGACGGAGAAGTAGATATTTTTATTGCAGGAGTTGGAACAGGAGGAACTGTTACAGGAGTTGGAGAATATTTAAAATCCAAGAAAGAAGATGTGAAAGTGATCGCTGTTGAACCAGCAACATCTCCAATGCTTTCAAAAGGTCAGGCAGGACCACATAAGATTCAAGGAATCGGAGCCGGATTTGTGCCTGAAGTGTTAAATACAGAAATTTATGATGAGATCATTCGAGTGGAGAATGAGGACGCTTTTGATTATGGAAAAGTGATCGCAATAGAAGAAGGAATCTTAGTTGGAATTTCATCAGGTGCTGCATTATATGCGGCGATTCAGGTGGCAAAACGTAAGGAAAATAAAGGGAAGACAATTGTAGCATTTTTGCCAGATAATGGAGATCGATATTTGTCAACACCATTGTTTTCATAAATGCATGTTAAATGTTATTGGTTTTCAATTTCTGTAGTTTTGTGTTACAATGTCTCAGAACGCATTTATAGAAAAGGAGAACAATCTGGAGTGAAACAGAAATTATTATTGATTGATGGAAACAGCATTTTAAACCGTGCATTTTATGGATTGCCCGACATGACCAATAGTCAAGGACTCCATACGAATGCGATCCTTGGTTTTTTGAATATTATGTTTAAATTTTTAGAGGAAGAGAATCCGACACATCTGGCAGTTGCATTTGACTTAAAAGCGCCAACATTCCGCCATAAAATGTTTGCGGATTATAAAGGAACGAGAAAAGGAATGCCAGATGAATTACAAGAACAGGTTCCAGTGATCCGTGAAGTGTTAAAGGCAATGAACATTCCTTTGATGATGGAAGAAGGTTATGAAGCAGATGACCTTCTTGGGACAATGTCTGTTCTTGGAGAACAAGCAGGATTTGAAGTGAAAATTGTCTCTGGAGATCGAGATCTTTTACAGCTTGCGACAAAGAAAGTGCAGATTCGTATTCCAAAGACAAACAGGGCTGGAACGGTTGTTGAAGATTATTATGAAGATGATGTGTTAGAAAAATATCAGGTAACGCCAAAGGAATTTATTGACGTGAAAGCTTTGATGGGTGATACATCGGATAATATTCCTGGAATTCCTGGAATAGGGGAGAAGACAGCGACAAAACTGATCAAAGAATTTCAATCAATTGAAAATGCATATGCACATATTGATGAAGTAAAACCCAATCGTGCAAAAAACAATCTGCAGGAATACTATGATCAGGGTGTTATGAGTAAAGAACTTGCAACGATCAAGTTAGACAGTCCGATCGATATTTCCTTTGATGATGCGAAGCTTGGTGATCTGTATACGAAAGAAGCGTATCATATGTTGAAAGAATTGGAATTTAAAGCAATTCTCAAACGTTTTGATGGAGAAGAACAAGAGGATCTCGAAGTTAAGATCAAAGAGATCATCGATCTTGCAGAGGCGGAAGATATTTTTGCAAAAGCAGTGAAGAAGAAAGAAGCAGGAATCTCCATTTATAAAGAAAATGATGCAATGTGGGTTGCATTAAATACAGAAGGAGAAGAAGTATATTTATTTAGTTGTGAAGGTTTTGGATTTATAACGCAAGATTTTTTATATGAGAAAATTGATGATCTATATGACAACATAGGATATGTGGCAATGATGGAAGTGAAAGAACATTTGTCTCATTTAACGATCCATGAGATGACAAAGAGTATTTTTGATGTTTCACTGGCTGCTTATCTTGTGAATCCATTAAAAAGCACTTATGAATATGATGATATTGCAAGAGATTATAAATCTATGATGCTTCCATCCAAAAAAGAATTGATCGATAAGAAACATCCAATGGTTACAGATGGGGTTTTAAGTGATGCAGGAAAGAAGATCATGGGTTATGAAGCTTATATTTCAAGAGAAGCGATCCAACCATTAAGTGATAAATTAACGGAACTTGAGATGATGGATCTTTATCGAGAGATTGAGATTCCAACAATGTTTGCACTTCATGATATGGAAGTACGAGGAATTCACGTAGATTCGAAAGCGTTGAAAGGATATGGAGATCAGCTGGTTGGAAGGATTGAAGAATTACAGGAGTCTATCTACAAAGAAGCAGGGGAAGAGTTCAATATCAATTCTCCAAAACAGTTAGGTGTTGTTTTATTTGATCATATGAAATTAGAAGGTGCAAAAAAGACAAAGACTGGATATTCCACCAGTGTGGAAGTGTTAGAAAAGATCGAGCATCTCTATCCGATCATTCCGATGATCTTAGAATACAGACAGTTGACGAAATTAAAATCAACGTATGCAGATGGATTGGCAAACTTTATTCAGGATGATCAGAGAATTCATGGAAAATTTAATCAGACAATCACCGCAACTGGAAGAATCAGTAGTACGGAACCAAATCTTCAGAATATTCCAATCCGTATGGAACTTGGAAGAGCGATTCGTAAAGTATTTTTGCCAGAAGAGGGATATATATTTTTAGATGCGGATTATTCACAGATCGAACTTCGAGTTCTGGCACATTTGTCACAGGATGAGAAACTGATCCATGCATATGAGGAAAATCAGGACATTCATGCAAGAACAGCTTCTGAAGTATTTGGAATTCCGATGGATGAAGTGACGAGTACACAAAGAAGAGATGCAAAAGCGGTTAACTTTGGGATCATTTATGGATTAAGTGCGTTTGGTTTAAGTCAGGATCTTAAGATTTCAAGAAAACAGGCACAGGAATATATTGATCGTTATTTTGCAATGTATCCACGAGTTAAGGAATTCTTAGATGGGGAGGTGGAAAAAGGAAAAACAGACGGATATGTAAAGACAATGTTCAATCGAATCCGTCCGATCCCAGAATTAAAATCCAGCAATTTCATGCAGAGAAACTTCGGAGAACGTGTAGCAATGAATTCCCCGATTCAGGGAACAGCAGCAGATATCATTAAGATTGCAATGGTAAGAGTGAACATGAAATTAAAAGAAAAACAGATGAAATCCCGTCTGCTTTTACAAATTCACGATGAACTCCTGATTGAAACACATTTGGATGAATTTGAGGAAGTCAAAGAAATCTTACAGAATGAAATGATGAATGCAGTAAGCCTTCGTGTGCCATTAAATATTGATATTGAACAGGGAGCAAGCTGGTACGAAGCAAAATAAGGAGAAGATAAATGAAAATCATAGGAATCACCGGGGGAGTTGGCTCTGGAAAAAGTGAGATTTTAAATATACTAAAAAATGATTATCAGGCAAAAGTCATTCAATCTGATCATGTAGCACATGAGCTGATGGTACCAGGCGCAAAAAGTTATGATGCGATCGTTCAGGCATTTGGAAATGAAATTTTAAATGAAGACCAGACGATCAATCGTCCGATACTTGGAGAGATCGTGTTTCATGATGAAACAAAACTTTCATTATTAAACAGCATCACTCATAAAAATGTAGATGAAGAGATTTTATCAAGAATTGATCAGTTTGGAAAAGAAGAACCAGAAGGTTTGCTTGTCATAGAGTCAGCTTTGTTAGTTGGAGCAGGATATGAAAAGAGATTTGATCAGTTATGGTATATTTACACGAGAGAAGAAGTAAGATATGAACGCTTAAAAGCTTCCAGAGGATATTCTGATGAAAAGATCAAACAGATGATCGAAAAACAGCAAAAAGAAGAAGAGTTTAAATCTATGGCAAGCAATATCATTGATAATTCAGGTGATCTAGAAGATACAAAAGCACAGATCATAAAGATTCTTGGTTGATATTTTGTACATTTAAGAATACAGTGCAATTCTTGAATCTTAAATAACCTTATGATATAATGTTTGCCAATAGGGTCAGCCCAGAAGAGAAGAAAGAGGTATAATCTGTGAAACTATCAAGTTTAGCAAGCAGCAGTGAAGGAAATTGCATATATGTTGGAACGAAGAAGACGAATGTATTAGTTGATTGTGGAGTCAGTGCAAAACGTATTGAAAATTCCCTTTCGGAACTTGATCTTACCGTTCCAGAATTTGATGGAATTTTGATCACACATGAGCATACGGATCATATCAAGGGACTTGGTGTTATCGCAAGACGATATGGACTTCCAATCTTTGCAACAGGAAAGACGATCGATGCGATTTTTGATTATAAGAACCTTGGGAAAGTTGATAAAAGCCTTTTTCATTCGATTGAAGCAGACAAACCATTTGAGATCGGAGATATGAAAGTCAATGCATCTCATATATGGCATGATGCTGCAGATCCTGTTTGTTACTCGTTTTACTCAGAAGAAGGGGCCAAGGCAAGCATTGCAACAGATCTTGGAGACTACGATGAATATCTGGTAGAGAAGATATATGATTCGGATATTTTATTTGTAGAAGCTAATCATGATGTGAATATGCTTCAGGTTGGACGCTATCCGTATTATTTGAAGAGACGGATCCTTGGAAGAGAGGGACATTTATCGAATGAAAGATGTGCTGAACTGATTGAGGAAGTTGCAACACAGAAGACAAAGAAAGTTTATCTTGGACATCTGAGTAAAGAGAATAATTACGAAAAACTGGCATACGAGACGGTAAAGATTTCTTTACATAATTTTACATTACCGATCGAAGTAGCCAGAAGAGACACGGTATCTACCGTAACCAGTGTATCATAAACATTTAGGAGGAATAACAAAAATGGAAAAAACAGTAATCACAGTTGTTGGAAAAGACGGTGTAGGAATCATCGCAAAGGTGTGTAACTATTTAGCTAGCAACAATGTTAACATCTTAGACATCTCCCAAACGATCACAGGCGGCTTCTTTAACATGATGATGGTCGTAGATCCAGCTGGTTCATCCAAAGATATCGCATTATTATCCAGTGAGTTAAAACAGATCGGTGAAGAAATCGGTGTTGTAATTCAGGCGCAGAACGAAAGAATCTTTGATATTATGCACAGAATTTAGTGGGGTGGCATCATGATTAATCTGAATGAAGTATTTGAAACGAATAAAATGATCCATGAGATGAATTTAGATGTTCGTACGATCACGATCGGTATCAGTTTATTAGATTGTGTTGGTGCAACGCTAGAAGAGGTCAAGGAGAATATTTATAATAAGATCACAACAGTTGCAAAAGATCTTGTGAAGACAGGAAAAGATATCGAGAATGAATTTGGTATTCCAATCGTTAACAAGCGAATTTCTATCACACCAATTTCTTTAGTGGGTGGGAATGTATGTAAGACACCAGATGATTTCGTAGAACTTGCGAAAGTATTAGATGCAGCAGCAAAGAAAGTTGGAGTCAACTTCTTAGGTGGATATTCTGCATTAGTAAGCAAAGGAATGACAAAAGCAGATGAATTATTGATCCGTTCTATTCCAAAAGCATTAGCAGAGACAGACTTTGTATGTTCCTCTGTTAATGTAGGTTCTACAAAGACAGGAATCAACATGGATGCAGTGAAATTGATCGGTGAGATCATCAAAGAAACAGCAGAACTTACAAAAGACAACCAGTGTCTTGGATGTGCGAAGTTCGTAGTATTTTGTAATGCACCAGATGATAACCCATTTATGGCAGGAGCTTTCCATGGAGTTACAGAAGCAGATGCGATCATCAATGTAGGTGTTAGTGGACCAGGTGTTGTAAAACGTGCGATTGAAAATGTTAGAGGAGAGAACTTTGAAGTTCTTTGCGAGACGATTAAGAAAACAGCGTTTAAAGTAACTCGTGTCGGACAGTTAGTAGCGAAAGAAGCATCTAAGAGACTTGGAATTCCATTTGGGATCATTGATCTTTCTCTTGCACCAACACCAGCAGCAGGAGATAGTGTTGGAGAGATCTTAGAAGAGATTGGATTAGAGTATGCAGGAGCACCAGGAACAACAGCAGCCTTAGCGATGTTAAATGACCAAGTGAAGAAGGGTGGAGTTATGGCTTCCTCTTACGTTGGTGGATTAAGTGGAGCATTCATTCCAGTCAGCGAAGACCAGAGAATGATCGATGCAGTGAATGCTGGAGCTCTGACAATTGAGAAATTAGAAGCAATGACATGTGTATGTTCTGTAGGACTTGATATGATCGCAATCCCAGGAAAAACAAAAGCAACAACGATCGCAGGACTGATCGCAGATGAGATGGCACTTGGTATGATCAATCAGAAGACAACTGCTGTCCGTGTGATCCCAGCAATCGGAAAAGATGTTGGAGATCAGGTAGAATTTGGTGGATTACTTGGATATGCACCAATTATGCCAGTGAATGAATTTTCATGCGATGCATTTGTGAATCGTGGAGGAAGAATTCCAGCACCGATGCATAGCTTTAAAAACTAGAAATCAAGATATTTTTGAGGTGACAATTTTGGGGTATTAGATCAGCATGCAGACATTATATCATCAGAATCAGATATGGTGGACATGCATACAGGAAGAGAACGAATGTCCGGATCATCTGTTAAGAGAACTTGGGAACGGCTGCATAAGATTATAGAGGAATTCCCATAAGTTCAAAGGAACGGCATAGGCCGTGGACTATATTATATAAACACAAATTAAGAAGAGAATTTAAAAGGAGATATATAAAATGAGTCAAAACGTATATGATGTGCTGCAAGAAAGAGGATTTATCGCACAGACAACACATGAGGAATTAAGAGAACTGTTAGGAAAAGAAAAAGTAACATTCTATATCGGATTTGATGCAACAGCAGACAGTTTAACAGCAGGACATTTTTTAACGATCATGGCAATGATGCATATGCAGAAAGCAGGACATCGTCCAATTGCTCTTTTAGGTGGCGGGACAACTATGATTGGAGATCCATCTGGAAAATCTGATATGAGAAATATGTTAACAAAGGAAACGATCGATCATAATGCGAAACGTTTCAAAGAACAGTTATCAAGATTTATCACATTTGATGATGACAAAGCAATCTTAGCAAATAACGCAGATTGGTTATTAAATTTAAATTACGTTGAATTCTTACGTGAAGTTGGAGTTCATTTCTCAGTCAACAAGATGTTAACAGCAGAATGTTACAAACAGAGAATGGAACGTGGACTTACATTCTTCGAGTTTAACTATATGTTAATGCAGGGATATGATTTCCTTGAGTTAAATAGAAGATATGGATGTAAATTAGAGATGGGTGGAAACGACCAGTGGTCTAATATCCTTGCAGGAGCTGACTTGATCCGCAGAAAAGAAAAGAAAGATGCTTACGGATTAACATTAACACTTCTTACAAGAAGCGACGGAGTGAAGATGGGTAAAACAATGGCAGGTGCTGTATGGCTTGATCCAGAGAAGACATCTCCATACGATTTCTACCAGTACTGGAGAAATATCGAAGATGTGAAAGTAGAAGAATGCTTATCACTTCTTACATTCCTTCCAATGGATGAAGTCCGAAGACTGGGAGCCTTAGAAGGAGCAGAGATCAACAAAGCAAAAGAAGTTCTTGCTTATGAAGTTACAAAGATCGTTCATGGAGAAGAAGAAGCGAAGAAAGCTCAGACAGCTGCAAAAGCAATGTTTGTAAGCGGTGGAGCAAACGAAGATGCCCCTACATTTGAATATGAAGCAGATAAATTAGCAGAAGGAATCGATATTCTTACAATGTTAGTAGATTCTAAACTTTGCACAACTCGTTCAGATGCAAGAAGAATGGTACAGCAGGGTGGAGTTTCTGTAAATGGTAAGAAAGTAGATGCAATTGATGCAACATTTGGTAAAGCTGATTTTGATGATAAAGATCGTATCTTATTAAAGAAAGGTAAGAAGAAATTCTGCCAGATTAAAGAAAAATAATTAAAAAATAAACAAGTAGGAATCCCGGAGAGTTGATACTCCGGGGTTCTTTTCAATATTCAAAAGGAAAATAAAAAAGAAATATTAGAAAGAGAATCAGAAAAAGAAAAGAGGAAGAGAACTTTGAAAACAAAATGCACAAGAGGAATCATATATTTTATCGGTTTGATCGTGCTTGCACTTGGAATTGTATTAAATACAAAAACATTGTTAGGAGTATCACCGATTATATCTATTCCATATAATATCTGTCATATCTGGCATTTAAACCTAGGAGCAATAACCTTTGTGTTTTACTGCTTTTGTGTGCTGATAGAGTCAATCTTAAAAGGAAAAGAATTTAAATTATATGAATTATTACAGATTCCAATGAGTCTTGTGACAAGTGTATTTATCAATATTTTTGACCAGTATTTAAATATTGTACCAGATACATTGGGACAGAAACTTCTGGTATTATTTTTTGCGATCGTTGTTACGGGAATAGGTGCAGCAACGATGGTTAATATGAAACTTGTACCAAACCCTGCAGATGCACTTGCAGCGACAATCGGAGATAAACTTGGCAAAGGCATGGGGATTGGCAAAAATGTTTTTGATGTTACTTGTTTTTGTACGTCAGGAATCATTGGACTTGTATTTACAAGACATATCATAGGACTTGGAATTGGAACTGTACTGGCAGTTATTTTTACAGGAAGAGTCATTGCAGTTTATAATTATTTCCTAAAACATCCAATGCAGAATCTTGCAGGAATCACTGTAGAATTATAAGCCAGAGATAATGAAAGCCCTTCATGTTACAAAAAATATGTAGAAAATTGTCGAAATTTATGATGTCTGGATTGTTTGGAGCGTGCCTGTTTATGTATGGAATGCCGATCAGACGAAAAGGCTTATATGGTTTTGTAATCTTTCTGATCGTTTGTATGGCAGGTGTTTTTTGGCTTACGGATGGTAAATTAGAAGCTGTAGAGCAGGCAAGAAAGGATATGGTGCATGGCATTCATGAATTAAGATATAGAAAAGATCAGATTCCAGAAGAATTCAGATGAAATGATGCGTGTAATATCAGAACAGAAAAAATCATTATATTTAAAAGCATACGTAGGTTCCGTATATAAAGATGGAGTCTGGAGGAAAATGCCAGAGGGACAAGATCCATTGCAATGGTTTTTGACAACTTCCCGTACAGGAAATCAGATGTTATATGCATCAGCAGCAGTGGAAGCTTTCCGTGCACATGGAATTCCAGCAAGATACGTGGAAGTTTATTTTGACGGAGTTGGATGGAAGGCAGTGGACGTAACTCCGGGATATTACTATAATGTGGCAACACTTCAGAAGATGGTAAACACACCAGAACAGATTAAGAAGAATGCAGCATTAAAGAACAATGGATACAAAGGAAAACAGACTGCAAGTTCTGGAAAAAGTGATCAGAATCTTACAGAGGCAGATTTTTGGATTGTTAGGAATCTTTGGAATTGAGACAAAACTTGGATGGAAGACCAAAGAGATGGATCAAAAGATCCGGATAATTTTGCAAATATTGAGGTAGGGGAGTATGAACGTGCCTGTGAATTGGTGGAAAAGACGATTTATGGAGAAATTAAACTTGAGTTGTTTGAGGAACGAACTGTAAGAAACTTTCGTGATAAATTGGCAGAAGAAGCAAAAGGACTTACTTGGAAAGAAAAGTTAAAACTGAGGTATCAATTTCAAAAATATTGTATGTAATCTAAGCTAAATTTTGGAATAGTCCAATGCCAAACAAAAAGAACGACGAACTCGTGCAGCCAGTTCATTTTGCTCTAAAATATCTTCAATCAAGAATGCAACGCCATCCTGATCATTAGAAGGAGCAATGACAGAACATACATCTTTCACAGTAGCAGAAGCATTTGCCATAGCAGCAGTGACTCCAAGATCAAGAGATAACATAGAAAGATCATTCCCACTATCACCAACCGCAAGGATTTGTGAAGGAGTGATCTTTTTTGTTTGGGCATAACGAAGTAGAGCTGTTCCTTTCTGTGCATTTACATGCGTGATCTCCAGATCATTTTTGGAAGTTGATACCGCATGTAACTGATCAATCCCATGAATATCATCTTTTAAAGCATTGATCTTATCTTGATCAAAAAATGTAGTAGAGATTTTATAAATTGGTGTTTCACAGCCAAGCAGACTTTCTTTTCCTTCAAAAAAGCGAACTTTAGAAACCATCATTGCAAAGTCGTGCCAAGTACGGAAATATACTTTACCTTCTTGTTCAACGGCAGGAAACACTTCATTTTTATAATAAGATAATAACGTATTTTTATCAGTGATCGAGATTTTTCCATATTCCGTTGCAATGTCAGCAAAAGCACCATGCCGTTCAAAAACAGTTAAGATCTGTTTTGCAATACTTTTTGGAAGCGAAGCGATATGAAATCCATTGCCGTGCACATCATAAGTGCAAGCCCCACTGTGGCAGATCATATCACAGGAAAGAGATGCCGCATCAAGTTCTCTTTTTGCAGCGCGATAATCTCTTCCAGTATTTACAATAAAATGAATTCCATGTTTCTGCAATTTTTTCACCGTATTGATCGTTCGGTCAGATATATATCCTTTGTCATTTAATAAAGTTCCATCCATATCGGATGCAAATAATCGTATCATGTTAAGTACTCCTTTCGTGTGTATAAGATGATAGTAACAGGGAAATACAAAATTTAAATGATATCTATGTTAAATTTCTGCAATGAAAACTATTTAGAAAAAAATCTAAATACTAATTGACTTTCAAGATACATCATGCTATAAAGTAATTAGAAATATTTCTAAATAGCTGCAGAAAGGATGAGAGTTATGGGATTTGCAGAAACATTTAAAGCTTTATCAGATCCAATACGAAGAGAGATTCTTATGATGCTGCGGGATGGAAGCATGTCGGCTG
>UMIJ01016313.1_pt1 | contig 13719 bp, 9 predicted proteins | sample 1965741 | NCBI WGS metagenome assembly UMIJ01 (sample SAMEA4836121, study PRJEB28245) | human gut metagenome | biome: gut microbiome; material: fecal sample | place: Denmark | collected 2008
CCTATCCGGGCAGAGCAGAGCCCTGCCCCTACGAGTTCGATAATGGCATGAAAATGATTAGGCATAATCGTGTATTCATGCAAAACCACAGGAAAACGTTGTTCTATGCTTAACCATTCTTGTTGAACAAGTTCTCCGATATCATTTATTTCCATGATACCTTCCATAATATTTCCAAGTAGCTGTTTTCTGTCTTGTACACATACCGTCACGAAATATAATCCTTTGCAAGAATAATCATACCCTTTTAGCCGAATAGAGTGTCTATCATATTTTTTCATAGTCTATCTGTTTTAATTAACGATAAACAAAGATACAACTCTCATCAGAATCACAAAATTTCTTTTAAATTATCAGTTACTCCAACAGAACAAATTATCTTTGCAACAGACATACAAGAAAAACAAATGACAAAACAAGGCACCATACTGGTAGTAGACGATAACAAAGGGATTCTCACCGCAGTACAGATGCTATTAGGCACTTGCTTCGAGAAGGTGATTACGATCTCTACTCCCAACAAGATAAAAGCCACACTGCACGATGAAAATATAGATGTGGTCCTATTAGATATGAATTTCAGTGCCGGCATCAATACCGGCAACGAGGGGTTATTCTGGCTTTCGGAAATAAAAAAGGAAGATGCCTCGATACAGGTCGTTCTTTTTACGGCCTATGCAGACATCGACCTTGCCGTACGGGGAATCAAGGAAGGAGCGACCGATTTCGTGGTCAAGCCCTGGGATAACGCCAAGCTGCTGGAAACACTGAAAACGGCCTATACGATCCGGACGGCAAACCGTAAAGGCATTTCGATCGCCACAGGCAAACTCGTCGTTTCCAAGGAAAGCGGAATGTTCTGGGGGGAAAGTAACGCCATGCAGCAACTTCGTTCCCTGATCGAAAAAGTAGCCCGGACGGATGCCAACATCTTGGTGACCGGAGAGAACGGGACAGGTAAGGAAATGCTTGCCCGCGAGATCCATATGCTTTCCAACCGAAAAAAAGAGACTTTGGTTCCGGTCGATATGGGAGCTATTACGGAAACTCTTTTCGAAAGCGAATTGTTCGGACATGTCAAAGGGGCATTTACCGATGCTCGGGCAGACCGTCCGGGGAAATTCGAGGTGGCCGACAACGGCACGCTGTTCCTTGACGAGATAGGGAACCTCTCCTACCATCTGCAAGCGAAGTTACTGACTGCCTTGCAACGCCGCAGCATTGTCCGCGTGGGAAGCAATACGCCTATCCCGGTCAACATCCGCCTGATTTGCGCCACCAACCGCGATTTACAAGAAATGGTGCAGAAAGGGGATTTCCGCGAGGATTTACTCTATCGCATCAATACGATCCATGTGGAGATACCGCCGCTCAGGGAACGGCCGGAAGACATCGTACCCCTTACCGAAATATTCCTTTCCAAATATGCCAAGATATATGGGAAAGCTGCCATGCGTCTCAGCCCGGATGCCAAAGAGAAACTAAAAGCGCAACCTTGGTTCGGAAATATCCGGGAGCTCGAACACACGATCGAAAAAGCCGTTATTATTGCCGAAGGAAGTGTGTTGGACGGCAACGATTTCGATTTTCCACGGGCAAAAAAGGAGCCGGTGGCAAAAGAGGCGACAACTCTGGAAGAGATGGAATATAATATGATTAAAAACGCAATGGACAAGTACAGCGGAAATTTGTCGCTCGTCGCAAGCCAATTGGGTATTTCCCGCCAGACTTTATACAATAAGATCAAACGATACGAACTATAATGCTGTTGAAAGGACTTTACCATAATTTCCATCTCCGTATTGCCGTTTTCGTACTCCTGACGATAGCCGGTACCTATTTAGCTCTCCGCCAAGAATGGGTGTGGTTTGTACCGGTCCTGTCCATATGGGCTTTCCTCCTCCGGCTAATCCTGTTGTCCGACAAGCGAAACGCTCAAAAGGTGGCTTTCATGTTCGATGCGATAGACAACAGCGACTACGCTTTCCGGTATGCGACGCGTGGACGCTCGTCGAACGACAAACTGGTCAGTGAATCGCTTAACCGCATCACACAAATTCTTTTCCAGGCCAAAGCGGATGCCGCCCAGAAAGAAAAATACTACGAGCTGATTATGAATTGCGTCAATACCGGCATTATCGTACTCGATGACAACGGCGTGATTTATCAGACGAATAACGAAGCTCTGCGTTTGCTTGGACTGGCTGTCTTTACAAATGTGCAACAGCTTGCCCGTATAGACGAGAACCTGAAAGCCGTCATACAAAACATTCAGCCTGGCGACAAGCACCAGATATCCTTTGCCAACGAGCGCGGCAACGTTCATCTGTCCATCCGCGTTTCGGAGATGACGCTACAGGACAAGCATGTACGCATTTTAGCAATCAATGATATTAACAGTGAGCTGGACGATAAGGAGATCGATTCATGGATCCGCCTGACACGCGTCTTGACGCATGAGATCATGAATTCGGTCACTCCTATCACCTCTCTAAGCGACACGCTTCTCTCTTTGCACCAAAATGCGGATGACGAGATACGCAACGGGCTGGAAGTAATCAGCACAACAGGGAAAAGCCTGATTTCTTTCGTGGAGTCATACCGTAAATTCACACATATCCCGACGCCGGAGCCCACTCTTTTCTATGTCCAGAAGTTTGCAGAACGCATGGTAAAGTTGGCTCGCCATCACACTGATTTTCCCAACATCACGATCAATGTCAGTGTAGAGCCTTCCGACCTGATCGTCTATGCAGACGAGAATTTGATCTCGCAAGTCGTCCTGAATCTGCTGAAAAACGCCATGCAGGCAATCGGTTGCGGACAAGCAGATGGTCTGATCGAGGTAAAAGCCTACTGCAACGAAGAAGAAGCTGTCCTGATCGAGGTCAGCAATAACGGGCCTGTTATCCCGCAAGAAGAGGCCGAACACATTTTCGTTCCATTCTTTACCACTAAAGAGGGTGGCAGCGGTATCGGGCTTTCCATCTCCCGCCAGATCATGCGCCTTTCGGGAGGTAGCATCGCTCTGAAGAGTGCGCCGGCCGCCAAACGGACGACATTTGTACTGACATTCCCTTAGAAGGAAAACAGATCAGCCGATAAAAATTATCAATTATCATAAACATTCCTATCGGCAAATATTTTATATTTTTGGACGATAAAACGATGATTTATCCGTGCGCAATAAAATAAGAGGGTGTGTCAATTTGATATCACTGGACGCAGATGACGCAGAACACACAGACGGACGCAGATTTATTTTGCTGATAATTAATAATATCTGCGCTCGTCTACGTTGTCTGTGTCCCATGAATATCGATATTCGGCACACCCTCATCATTCCGTTACAATAACAATATAAAACTATCAATATGAATCTATTAGACAAACTCAAAATCAACCACCGTCCGAGTGCCGGCGCTCTGGACCTGTTAAAGTATATCGGGCCGGGATTACTTGTTACCGTAGGCTTTATCGATCCGGGGAACTGGGCGACCAATCTGGCTGCCGGCTCCGAATTCGGTTATGCCCTGCTTTGGGTCGTCACCTTTTCTTCCATCATGCTGATCATCATCCAGCATAATGTCGCCCATTTGGGAATCGTGACCGGACTTTGCCTTTCGGAGGCAACCAACAAATATATGCCACGTATGCTGAGCCGCCCCATCCTGATCTCTGCCATGTTGGCCAGTGTTTCGACCTCGCTTGCCGAGGTACTGGGAGGTGCCATTGCCCTCAGGATGCTGTTTGGAATGCCGATCAAAGTTGGTGCCGTCATCGTGACGGTAGTCTGCCTCGGAATGTTACTGACCAATACATACAGTAAGATAGAACGCTGGATCATCATGTTCGTTTCGATCATCGGCCTTTCCTTCCTCTATGAGCTGGCATTGGTAGACGTACAATGGGGAACTGCCATCGAAGGATGGATAAAACCGACTTTCCCGGAAAATTCCATGCTGATCATCATGAGTGTACTCGGAGCCGTTGTCATGCCCCACAATCTGTTTCTTCACTCGGAAGTCATACAGAGCCGCGAATGGAACCTCGAAGACGAATCGGTGATCAAAAAGCAATTGAAATATGAATTCTACGATACACTGTTATCTATGGTTATCGGCTGGGCGATCAACTCGGCCATGATTATACTGGCAGCAGCCACCTTCTTCAAACAGAATATTGCGGTAGACGAATTGGACCAGGCACAACAGCTATTAGTCCCGCTGGTCGGAAACAACGCAGGTGTCATATTTGCCGGAGCACTCCTGCTGGCCGGTATTTCCTCCACGATCACTTCCGGGATTGCCGGAGCATCTATCTTTGCCGGATTCTACGGTGAAGCGTACAACCACAAAGACCTTCACTCCAAATTAGGGGTCTTGTTGTCATTCATCCCTGCTTTGCTCATTATTTTTGTCGTAGGCGATCCGTTCAAAGGCCTAATTTACTCGCAAATGTTGCTGAGCATACAGTTACCGATCACCGTTTTCACACAAGTTTACCTGACATCCAGCAAAAAAGTGATGGGCAAATTTGTGAATTCACGATCTACAACGATCATTTTAGTCACTTTAGGAGCACTTGTAACCTTCTTAAACGTTGCGCTTCTGATAAGCCTGATTTAATACAATAACCCCAACCCTAACCTAAAGACAGCGAGTGGGGGGGGCAAAATCCCCTTGTCCCCGCGCTTGACGCGGGGCCGCAGAAGAGCAAGCCTTATCAATCAGATGTTTATATGACTGGCTTTAGTGCGATCCCGCGTCAAGCGCGGGAACAGGATAGTTCTGACACACTCCCATGTTGTATCTTATCTGCATCCAACGCTTGTCTTTCCGCATCCAATCTCACTTTTATGCTCATATAATCCAAAATCCATGCAAGTGCATTTGTAATTCCATGCAAGTGTAATTACCGTTCCATGCAAGTGTATAATTGTCCCATACCAATAAAAAAGCTTACTCAAAATAAAAAAAATTACAATAAGCCTCAAAATTAAATTCAAATTAATCAGGATTAAACTCGAATTAATCAGGATTAATGCATCATTAATCCCCCAAAAACGGCATTTAAGTACACAAAGAAAAGAAAAGGAAAGGAAAGAAAAGAAAAGGAAATCTCTCTCACTTCGTTCGAAAAGAGAAATGCGTGCGAGAGCTCTTCCCTTCTGAAAAAACAGGATAAAAGAAAAGTTGCAAAACAGTTGCATTCCGGCCTTTATTTCACTATCTTTGCAAACTTTGAATAGACAAATTAACTACAAAGATGAGCGATATCAAGACAAACGAACCGGAAGAAAGCAAAAAGAGCTTGAACTTCATTGAAGCAATGGTGGAAAAAGATTTGGCGGAAGGCAAAAATAAGGGACGAGTACAAACCCGTTTTCCACCCGAACCCAACGGATACCTGCATATCGGACATGCCAAAGCCATCTGCCTGGATTTCGGCATTGCACAAAAATATGGAGGTGTTTGCAACCTGCGCTTCGACGATACCAATCCGGTAAAAGAAGATTTGGAATATGTGGACGCCATCAAAGAAGATATCGAATGGCTGGGTTACCACTGGGATAATATATATTACGCTTCCGACTACTTCCAGCAACTCTGGGATTTCGCAATCCAATTGATCAAGGAAGGAAAAGCATACATCGACGAGCAGACCTCCGAACAGATCGCTTCCCAGAAAGGGACGCCGACACAGCCGGGCACAAACAGCCCCTATCGTGACCGCCCGATCGAAGAAAATCTGGAATTGTTCCACAAAATGAACAGCGGCGAGTTGGAAGAAGGTTCGATGGTGTTGCGTGCCAAGATCGACATGGCAAACCCGAATATGCACTTCCGCGACCCAATCATCTACCGCATCGTCAAGACTCCGCACCACCGCACGGGTGACAAGTGGAAAGCCTACCCGATGTATGACTTTGCACATGGGCAGAGCGACTTCTTCGAAGGTGTCACTCATTCGCTGTGCACACTTGAGTTTGTCGTACATCGTCCGTTATACGATCTGTTTATCGACTGGCTGAAAGAGGGCAAGGATCTCGACGATAACCGTCCACGCCAGACAGAGTTCAACAAACTGAATCTGAGTTACACGCTGATGAGCAAACGTAATCTGCTGATCCTCGTAAAAGAAGGTCTTGTACACGACTGGGACGATCCCCGTATGCCGACAATCTGCGGTTTCCGTCGTCGCGGTTATTCACCGGAAGCGATCCATAAGTTCGTCGACAAGATCGGCTATACCACTTATGATGCCCTGAACGAATTTGCACTGCTGGAAAGTGCCGTCCGCGAAGACCTCAATATCCGCGCAACCCGTGTATCGGCCGTGTTGAACCCGGTTAAACTCATTATCACCAATTATCCGGAAGGGCAGGTGGAAGAGATGGAGGCGATCAACAATCCGGAAGATCTGTCAGCTGGTAGCCATACGATCGAATTCAGCCGCGAGCTGTGGATCGAACGGGAAGACTTTATGGAAGATGCTCCGAAGAAGTTCTTCCGCATGACCCCCGGCCAGGAAGTTCGCTTAAAAAACGCCTATATCGTAAAATGCACAGGCTGCAAGAAAGACGAGAACGGCGAGATCACGGAAATCTATTGCGAATACGATCCGAATACCAAGAGCGGAATGCCGGATAGCAACCGGAAAGTAAAAGGTACGCTCCATTGGTTGAGCTGTGCACACTGTCTGCCGGCTGAAGTACGCTTGTACGACCGCCTGTGGAAAGTGGAGAACCCGCGCGACGAAATGGCGGCTATCCGCGAAGCTAAGAACTGCTCGCCTTTAGATGCCATGAAAGAGATCATCAACCCGGACTCCTTGAAAGTGTTGACAAATTGTTATGTCGAAAAGTTCCTGGCTGATGCCAAACCGCTCGACTACCTGCAGTTCCAACGTATCGGCTATTTCAATGTAGATAAAGATTCTACAGCCGGTAAATTAGTCTTCAACCGCACCGTATCCTTGAAAGATACCTGGAGCAAGGTGAAAGATAAATAACAGGGCCGATATGAAAAAAAAAGATATTTCACGCCTGTTACAACGCTATCTGGCCGGTCATCAGGAGGGTAAGGATGCTTATTTTGATGCCGATGAAGTCGATGAGCTGTTGGACAGTTTTGAAGAATCTGATGATTATACTTACTATGATGAAGTCCTGGCCTTAGGGCTGCGGCTTCATCCCGGTAATCCCGATTTGCAGATCAGGCAATGCAAGTCGTATGTCTACAACGAAGACTATGACAGTGCACTCGTACTGATCGAATCAATAGCTGAAACCGACAATCAGGATCTCGACATGCTGCGTCTCGAATGTTACGTCATGCAGGACTCGTACGACAAAGTCATCGGGCATGTAGAAAAACTTATCGCCGACAAATGCGAGTATTTAGAAACGCTATTCGAATACATCGCACCGATTTTGGGGGATGTGGAGATGACGAAGGAAGCACACGACTTCATTAATCGTGGTCTTATGCTTTTCCCGGACAACCTGATCCTGAAAGACGAGCTTTGCTATAACTTGGAAATAGAGGGCGATATTAAAAAAGCAATCGAGGTTTGCAACGAACTGATCGACAAGAACCCCTACTCCAACGACTACTGGTTCACTTTGGGCCGTCTCTACTCCATCAGCGGAGACTATGAGAAAGCGATCGAAGCATTCGACTTTGCTCTAACATGCGACGACTCGGATGAAGAGCTGAAGATACTGAAGGCTTATTGCCTGTACATGAACGAAAATTACGAGAAAGCAATCGAGGTATATAATGATATTGCAACGACCGATGAGACCCGCATTCGCATCACTCCCCTGCTTGCCGAATGTTATGTCAAGCTGGAGAACTACGAAAAGGCTTATGTCTTGCTGAAAGAGCAATTAAAGCAGAACAACCAGCTGGAAGACTCAAGCACTTATATCAATTATATCCGATGTTGTGTCGAAACAGGACGTGACGAAGAAGCCTCCGATGTCCTGATGCAAGCGTCCAAACTATTCCCGAAGAATATCCGCATCCTTTCCTTGCTGGCCCTTACATACCTGGAAAACGGAGATGAACACAAGGCTATGGAAGCGACTGAACGCCTTTTCACTGCCCTCGACCAAGTGGAAGACAAGCAGCAGGAAGACTTCGAGAGCTTGTATCGCGCCGGACAATATCTGTTTATGAAAGGAGATATCGACAAGGCCTTGCAATACTATAAGAAGGTGTTGGAAGCCAATCCGGAAATGCCTTATATGCATCTCCATATGGCAATGGCATATCTGGCAAAAGGAGATATGAAACATTTCAGCGAACATTACAGGCAGACTTCTCCCGAAGAATTGCTCAATTATCTGAAAAATGCCGGGCTCAGTTATGAAGGGATAGTCGAGCGTATCGGTAGCAAACATATTCCACCGGAAGATCTGGTGAAAGAATTTCTCAAGAATAAGGATAACAATAATTAAACATGGAAAGAAATCTAAAAGACTACGGCCTCTTAGTTCTAAAAGGCATGGGTATGGGTGCGGCAGACGTCGTGCCGGGCGTATCAGGCGGAACCATCGCCTTCATTGTCGGAATTTATGAAGAGTTGCTCGACTCGATCAAAAGTATTAACGGAGCCAGCCTCAAACTGCTCTTTACCGGAAAAATCGCAGCATTCTGGAAAGCGATCAATGCCAACTTCTTGCTATCCATCGTTGCAGGGATCGGGATCAGTATATTCTCGTTGGCGAAAGTCATCACCTGGCTATTGACCGACCACCCAATCCTGGTCTGGTCCTTCTTCTTCGGATTAGTACTGGCTTCCACCTGGTTCGTTTCCAAAGATATCAAGAAATGGGATTGGAAAACAATTCTAAGTTATATTATCGGGATCGTTATTGCATTCTACATAACGGTTGCAACACCAGCCGAGACGCCTTCCAACCTGTTCTTTATTTTCCTTTGCGGGGCGATAGCCATCTGTGCCATGATCCTGCCGGGTATATCGGGTAGTTTTATCCTGGTACTGTTAGGCAAGTATTTTTATATCATGGAGGCGGTAAAGACATTCAATATCCCCGTGATGTTAGTGTTTATTTGCGGTGCTATAATCGGTATCACCAGTTTCTCCCGTGTGCTTTCGTTCGCTCTTCGCCGGTTTCATGACATTACGATCTCCGTATTAGCCGGTTTTATGCTCGGTTCGCTGAACAAGGTTTGGCCTTGGAAGGAAACGATCGAGACGTATACGGACAGTCATGGCGTTGTAAAACCTTTAGTCGAAGCTAACATCATGCCGAATCAACTTGTTTGGGAAGCTGCCGGCCTGATGATTCTAGGCTACGCTATCGTTTACTTCCTGGAAAAGCTCTCTATGAAGACATCGAAATAATCAATTACAACAGCTCACACTCCATCCTATCTTGTCATAAGGTCGTGTATACAAACGCCTCTACCGCATGGGAAAGGATATAGGCAGCAGGCGTAGGATGGGTTGCCGAATAACCTTTTTTCAGTTCTTCGAGCATCTCTTTCTTTCCTGCCCCTAAAACAGGAACCAGCAACGGCGAATCATTCAGGATCAGCGGACCGGTCATCGTGATGCGGTACTGGCGGGATTCGGGATGCTGAGAGACAGCATAATTACGGCTGTCCGTCAACAACGGCAAAGTATCCGGGAAGATGGATGCAGTATGCGCATCACCTCCGATCCCCAGGATGATGCAATCGAAATAGGGCAATTGTCCATGCCGAGGCAGATACTCCTTCACGACACGCGAATAACGCATCGCTTCCGTACCAGGTTCCACTTCACCATGAATGCGGTACACATGATTGGCGGGTATATGCAGCGGCTTGAACAAAAGCTCGTTTGCATGTCCATAATTGCTGTCCGGGTCAGTTGGCGGAACACATCGTTCATCCACCCAAAAGAAACGGATCGCATCCCAATCGATCTTGTCTTTATATTCATCTACCCAAAGAGTGAACATCTTCTGTGCCGTCCCTCCTCCCGACAAAGCGAGGTTGAAAGGTAGGCCGTCATCTTTCCGGTCCATATACCGGACAAGCTCCCCGGTCATTGCCCGGAGAGCCTCTTTATCGTCTTTAAAATTCTCTATCATCATAATCATCTATTTTATATCATTGACAACTTTGGCAAGGGCACTCCTTCGGTATCATCCCCAACTTGGCCTTTTCGAGCGGACCGTCCTCACCGGGGGCATAGAAAAACAGGTTCTTCGCCCCCTCTTCTTTCCAGCGATGGAGGATCGGATCGATCAGTCGCCAGCTTGCCTCCAAAGCGTCACTACGAGCATACAAAGTCGAATCACCCAACATAGCATCGAGCAACAGGCGCTCATAAGCATCAGGCAGATAGTTCTTCGAAAGCGAATCATAGCGGAAATCCATCCCCACCTGCTTCACCGTGAAACCGGCTCCCGGCATCTTCAGACCGAACTTCAGCGTGATGCTCTCGTCCGGCTGGATACGGATAATCAGTTTGTTACAGGAACCGCCCGAACATTGTCCGGCAAAAAGTTGGTGAGGAGTGGATTTGAAGTTCACCACAATCTCCGAACTCTTTTCCGATAATTTCTTTCCTGTAAAGATATAGAACGGGACATCGCTCCAACGCCAGTTATCGATAAACATTTTCATAGCGACATACGTCTCCGTAGTGGAGTCAGGCGCCACATTCTTCTCCTCCCGATAGCCGTCGTACTGGCCACGCACAATCAGGTTGTCCATATCATGCGTCTTATACGGGCGCAAAGCGCGGAACACCTTCACAATCTCGTCACGGATCGGCTCCGGATCGAACACCGAAGGTGACTCCATCGCCGTAAATGCCATCAGTTGCATCAAATGGTTCTGAATCATGTCGCGCAAGGCTCCCGCTCCGTCATAATATTTTCCGCGATTCTCCACGCCAAGTGTTTCCGAAGCACTGATTTCAATCGAATCGATATAATTACGGTTCCACAACGGTTCGAATATGCCGTTGGAGAAACGGAGCACCAAGATGTTCTGTACCGTCTCTTTTCCTAAATAATGGTCGATACGGTAAATTTCCTTTTCATCGAAGATATGAATGAGATGCTTGTTCAGTCGTTCGGCCGATTCGAGGCTCGTTCCGAAAGGCTTCTCCACGATCACACGACGCCAGCCATCCTCGCTTCCGGCAACATTCATCCCGTTTTCTTTCAGGCAGGTCGGAATCAGTTCATACATCACCGGCGGGGTAGCAAGATAATAAATGATCTTGTCCGGCAACTGCTGCTCTTGCTGTAACTGATGGATACGATCTTTCAGTTTATGGTATTCGGCGGAATTGGTCGAATCGAACGCAAGGTAAAAGACACGGCGGAGGAAACTGTCCAGTTCAGCTTCGTCCACCTCTTTCTTTTTTAGGGATTCCCGGATATGCACCTTTTCGAAAGCACGGTATTCATCATCGGAATATTCCGTACGGGCTGCTCCCAAAATGCAGAAGCGCTCCGGCAATAATCTCCGAACATGCAGTTCATAGAGCGAGGGCAAGAGCTTCCGCCCTGTCAAGTCACCGGAAGCTCCGAATATAACTAATAATTGATTGCTTGCTGTTTTCATTTGCTTTTTTAATTTAATGATGTCGGAATCCGTAGGGGCGGGGTTCTACTCCGCCCAATGGAAAATAACGTCACCTTATCGGATACCGATGGGCAGAGCAGAGCCCTGCCCCTACAAATATACGATGTTGATAAATCAGACGCTATACGTGCCCGAAATTGTATTACCTCCCTCTCCGGTCCAATTGGTGTGAAAGAAATGACCACGTTCGCGATCGGTACGTTCGTAAGTATGGGCCCCGAAATAGTCTCGTTGTGCCTGAATCATATTCGCAGCCGAATGCAGCGTACGCAACCCGTCGAAATAGCTTAGGGCCGAACTCATGGCAGGCAAGGCAACACCGCTCAGTGCCCCTTCGGCGACAATTCGGCGCCAGGCGGGAAGAGCATCCTGTATCTTACTGCGGAAAAAGTCATCGAAGAGCAGGTTTTCCAAGTCCGGGTCCTTCCGGTACGCATCTGTGATCTTTTGCAGGAAGACGGAACGGATGATACATCCCTTACGCCAGATACGGGCAATCGTCCCGTAATCCAAATCCCAGCCATAATGCTCGGAAGCGCGGCGAAGCAAGGAGAATCCCTGTGCATAAGAAACCAGCTTAGCTGCGTATAGTGCCTGACGAACGTCTTCAATTGAAAGTTGAGAGTTGCCCGATAACTTTCCACTTTCAACTTTCAACTTTCCACTATAAAGTCTTGCCGCCTTCACCCGTTCGGAATACAAGGCTGAAAGCAAGCGGGCGTAAACCGCTTCCGTAATCAACGTCAGCGGATCATTCTCGTCCATAGCTGCAATCGCACTCCATTTGCCGGTTCCCTTTTGTCCAGCGACATCCAATATTTTGTCAAGCAACGGTTTTCCGTCTTCGTCACGGAAACGCAGGATATTGGCGGTTATCTCGATCAGGAAACTATCCAATTCCCCTCCGTTCCACTCATCAAAGACGACGGCCATCGCATCGTTGTCCAACCCTTTCCGGTTTTTCAACAGCGAATAGGCTTCGGAAATAAGCTGCATATCGCCATATTCTATGCCGTTGTGCACCATCTTCACAAAATGGCCAGCTCCCCCCGCTCCGATCCATTCGCAACAAGGCGAACCGTCGTCCAGCTTGGCGGAAATCCCCTGCAAGATGTCTTTCACCAGCGGCCAAGCTTCCACCGAACCTCCGGGCATCACGGACGGGCCATGCAAGGCTCCCTCCTCTCCTCCCGAAATTCCGGTTCCAACGAAATAGATCCCTTTTTCCTCCAATTCCTTCACACGACGTTCCGTGTCGTGGAAGTCAGAATTGCCTCCGTCGATAATCACATCGCCCGGCGAAAGGAAAGGGAGTAGTTGCGAGATTAGCTCGTCTACAGGATGCCCTGCCTTGACCATCATCATGATGATATGAGGACTTTTTACTGAATCGACCAATTGTTCGATCGAATGCGTTCCTATAAAATGTTTGCCTTTGCCCCGGCCATTGACAAAACGGTCGACAACTCCCTCTTCGCCGGGTACACTCCGGTTATATATGGCAACTGTGAAACCCTTACTTTCCATATTGAGTGCCAGGTTCTCGCCCATCACGGCAAGCCCGATCAATCCTATATCTGCTTTCATATTTTATTTGTTTTATTTTATGTTGAATAAATCATTCAGAGACTCACTCATAGAAGGGTGAGTGAAAATATTGTCACGAAGGAGGACATAATCATTATCCGTACGCATCGCCAACGACACGAGGTTGATGATTTCACTCGACTCGGCACAGAACAGCGTAGCTCCCAATATCTGGTTCGTGTCGGCATCCACGACCGTCTTCAATAATCCTTCCGGCTGTCCGATCGTACGGGTTCTCGGCATCGAGGCTGCCATGACTTTGGAAACTTTTATGTTACGTCCTGTCCGGAGCGCCTGCTCTTCATTCAGACCGACATGTGACAGGGGCGGATCGATGAACACCGAATAGGCAACCGCCTCCCGGTCACCGGTGTTGCGTTTGCCGTCTCCAAAAAGCTCATCACGTATGATACGGTAGTCATCCAACGAAAGATATGTGAACTGCAAACCGCCACGCACATCCCCGATCGCCCATATGCTATCCGCACTCGTATGCAAGCGGTCGTCCACC
>UMIJ01004641.1_pt1 | contig 13596 bp, 10 predicted proteins | sample 1965741 | NCBI WGS metagenome assembly UMIJ01 (sample SAMEA4836121, study PRJEB28245) | human gut metagenome | biome: gut microbiome; material: fecal sample | place: Denmark | collected 2008
CCCAACGAACATACACCTCGGCAATATCATCAATACTTTCCCAATTTTTGGCCTCTAAAAGCGCTGCTATGCCAGCGCCATAAACACCCTGCTCATCTCCAAAAATACGAAAAGCAGCCTGCCGCCAAGCATCTTCTTTTGTTAAACCCTCCGCTTCTAGTTCCAGACTATCAGCAAGTAAATGCTTACGCACGTAATTTTGCTCTTCATCTTCTTCAAGTTCCCCCACCAGTAAAACAGCTTTGTCCAGCAAATTCATTACACTGGGCATAGTATCTCTAAACAAGCCACTGATCCTGGCAGTGACGTCAATACGGGGACGTTTCAATTCCATCAGCGGTATGACTTCAAGACCGATTACTCTTTGACTGCCATGCTGCCATTGCGGCCGGACGCCCAAAAGATATAAAAATTCTGCTACGCACTGACCGTGACTGCGCATATTGGCACCTGACCATAAAACTATACCAACACTTTCAGGGTATCGTCCTTCTTCGCTGATATACCTTTCGATTACCTGATCACCCAAAGTTTTTCCTATTTCCCATGCAGCAGGAGTTGGCAGATTTCTCGGGTCAATACCATAAAAATTTCGTCCGGTAGGTAAAAGATCAGCACCGCCGCTACTTGGAGCTCCTGACGGTCCCGGTTCGATATATTGCCCTTCCAATCCTCTTAACAGGTTTTCTCTTTCCTGTGAAGTAAGCATCAGATTGGGATAAATATTATTACAAATATAGCAGCAGATTTGTTTGAGCGCTAACTTAAATTCGCTGCTTCCATCACATACCCACTCAAGATTTTCTAAATTATACAGTTTTTCTTCATCAAAACCGTGCTCAATCAAAAGTGCTATGATATTACGGCTGCGGGCACGTAATTTATCTATTAAAGCGCCATAAGTAATATTTAAAGGTTCGTAAATTAAGCCGCTGTTTTCCAACAGGTCATAATAGTCAAAACCATACTGTTTTGCCAATACCTGCATCAAAGACGGAATATCACCATTTTCCAGCCGCGTCAACAGCATTAGATACTCACGCAGATTTTCGTCCTGAGGCGGTTGTCCCAAAATATGTAAGCCTATCCTAACCTGCATATTTTTCAAATCAGTAATATAGTTATGCAGACCCATGACGTAATCATTAAAAGGCTTTTCTTCATCAAAAAAAACTTCATCCTGCAAATTTGCCTGTACTACTTTTTCTAAAATCAAGCTTTGAAGTTTTTCTAAATTTTCCGGCTGAGTAGTCTCAAAATGACAATATTCATCCATCAGTTTTTCAAGCTCTTCTAATTCGTCGTAAACACCGGCATCAGTCATAGGCGGCGGCAAATGTTCTATCAGACAGGCAGCACCACGTCTTTTGGCCTGAATACCCTCACCGGTAATCGTGATAAGATAAGGATAGATATTAGGCAGATCGCCCAAAGAAATATCCGGATAACAGGTATTATTGAGTCCGGCATTTTTACCAGGCAGCCATTCAAGGGATCCATGAGTACCAACATGCACTACCGCATCAGCCTGCCAGATATCGCGCAGCCAGTGATAGAAACCCAAATAATGATGCGTGGGAGCGCAGAAAGGAGAGTGATAAATTTTGCTTGGATCTTCACCAAAACCACGCGGAGGCTGCACTGTAACAAATATATTTCCGTTCATTGTTCCGGGAATAAGTAAATCGCCATCATAGTTCATAACTTCACCCGGAGCTTCGCCCCAATCTTTTACCAGCTGTGCTTTTACGCCCTCCTCCTGCAATTCAAAGAATTTTCTATAATCAGCACCACTTAACTTATTGGCAGCTGCCAGCTGCTTTTCCGTAAGCAAAGCTCTATCATTAGTAGCATTTGCCGTCAATTCATTGATAAATTCTTTCCCGTCTTCAGGTATAGTATCAACTTTATAGCCACGTTCTCTCAGCGCCTGCAAGACAAGTCTGATACTTTCTATAGTATCTAACCCGACAGCACTGCCAATATTAGAATTACGCGGTGGGTAATTGTGAAAAATGATCGCAACTTTTTTATCAGAATTCTTTTTTCGCCGCAAAACAGCCCATTTCCGTGCTTTATTTACCATACGCACAATGCGCTCGTTGATAGGCAGATAACGTACATTGCCATTTTCCAGTAGTTTTTTATTAGCTATAGGCACACCATGGATCGCGCCGTCAAATTCCGGCATCGTTACGCTGATAGAAACTTCCATAGCATTCATGCCTTCAAAATCATCACGCCAGTTTTCGTAGGGTGTCAATAAAGTATAAGCCTGTAAAACAGGTACATTAAATTTCTTCAGAAAATCTAGCGTCATTGATCGTGCACCTGTCAACGAAAATTTCATTGTATTGATAAAAACATCTATTGACGGCACGCCATTTTCGCAAAAATAATCTTCAAAAATTTTGATCAGGCTTGGCATTCCTAATTCTAAAACAGGCATACCGTTACTAAATACGCAAACAGCATTCATTCCTTGACGTTCTATTTCTTCAATCAATGCCGTTTGATAGACAAGGTCATCCCATACCCATTCGTCACGATAAAATAAAATACCAATAGTCGGTTTTGCAGCATCGCAAAAATCTTTTTTATATGCTGCCAGATCTGTATAAACAGTTTTAGCTTTCGGATGATAAATCGCGCTCCAATACATAGGATCTGGCAGTTCGATATCCGTTTTACCGGTCAAAATACCATTAGCATATAAAAACAAATTACGATAATTTTTCATACCGCTGTACAAAGCATACGCTTTTAATTTTTCTAAATCTTTTTTTTCTATTCCGCTCACCAGTTCTTCCTCTTCAGTACCGGCAGCGTCAATATAATATCGCAGTTGATGTTTTTTAATAAATGGCAGCAGTTTTTTGAAAAAATGGGTGTCAAGTGCTGCTCCCATCCATTTAAGCAATAGAATATCTGCATCTTCTAAAAGCTTCTGCCATTCGTCATTCCAGACAGTATTATCGGAAAGCTTAACGCAAACAGAATCATTACTCAATAAATTTTCCTGCTGCAGCTGCTGCAAAGCAACCTTCATCATTGCAAAACGTCTGTCGACATTACTTAAAAATACTACTTTGCTCATTTTCTTCCTCCATATTTCTCACTTTAAAATACCTGTTTCTGCATTCTACGCAGCAAATAAAGGAAATAAGGCGTTCCTAAAAGGGCAGTCATAATGCCTACCCTGACTTCTGCAGGTGGAATAATGATACGCCCTAAAGAATCACAAACAACCAAAAATGCAGCTCCCGCCAAAGCACTGGCAGGTAACAGCACGCGGTGATCAGGTCCAACCAGCATACGCATCATATGTGGAACAACTAATCCTACAAAACCTATATTTCCACTGACACAAACAGAAGTGGCAGTTGTCATAGCTGCAACAAACAGTAAACCCATTCTAAATGGTAAAACAGGCATACCAACTGCTCTGGCTTCTGTTTCTCCAAGTACCAGAATATTTAGATGTCTTGATAAAGCAAGCATTATTATCACACCAATACTTACAGGGCCAATTGCCATATAAACATGTTCCCAGCGTCTGTAGTCAAGTCCGCCAACCATCCAGAAAAGATATTGCTGCAGTTTTTGTTCATTCATAAATGTCAACAATCCAGATGTCACCGCACCAAGCAGCATCCCCACAGCGACGCCGGCAAGCAGCAAAGTCATAACAGGTATTTTCCCATTACGCATTGCTAAAAATACTGTTAAGGCAACAGCACAAACAGAACCGCAAAAAGCAAAAGCAGGCATCACAAACATACTTTCCGTCGCCCAGCCCAATGCTATCGAAAGTACTGCCCCTGTCGCAGCGCCACTTGAAACGCCTATAATACCAGGATCTGCCAATGGATTACTGAAAATCCCCTGCATAACGGCTCCCGATATACCTAAAGCGGCACCTACCAAAAGTCCCACGACCATACGGGGCATCCTTATATACCAAACAACCGCCATCTGCTCCTGTGTAAAATCGTTTTTATCAAAAAAAGGCAAACCAAGCTGATAGCCAATGGCTGATAAAGTATTATGCAACGGTATTTTTATCTGCCCGCAGGTCAAAGATATCGCCGCTACAATCAGCAGACCTATAAATAATAAGAAGATAAACTTTTTGCCGGATTTTCGATTAAACAAACTTATTCCCCCTTGGCAAACAATTCAGGATAAACAGCTTTTGCAACCGCTTCTGCACTATCTGCTACATGTTGAGATGCAACGTAGCGATACCGATCAGAAACAAATTCCAACCGATTGTTTTTTATTGCCTTAATATTTTTAAATGCCGGATCATCTGCAATCTGACGCGCATATTCTTTTACATCATTATTGGAATCAAAATTCCATGTTGGCAATAAAAATACATCAGGATCAATCTCAATGATACGTTCCTTGGATAATGCATTGCTGCCCTGATCAAGTCCAGCTTCCGCCGCACCATTACGAACATGAGCATATGAAAAAATATCATCAAGCAAATTATCTTTACGCCCAATAGCGCCGATAAATGAAAATGCCATTACAACCTTTTCCTTATCTTTAGGAATTACTTTCAGCTTGCTTTCAAGTTCAGCCAGTTTGTTATCCATAGTATTTACAAGTGCTTCACCCTTAGACTTTTCACCAGCAGCAGCAGCTACGCCCAAAACCTTTTTGCGCATAGCTTCTATTGTTTTAGGACTTCCGGCAACGTATACAGGAATTTTCATATCTTCCAGATTTTTCACCAAAGAATCTGGAGTAGCCGTAGAAACAAAAACCAAATCAGGATTTAATGCTACGATTGCTTCAGTATTTTCACCAACCTTATTACCGACACGGTCTGCCTGTTCCTTAGTTATAAATGTTATTTCAGGATCACCAGCCCATTTACTAAAAGCCTTAACCCTATCGAGGGTTACGATCTCAGCTAAAATTTCATCAGTCCCATAAGTTGCAGATACTATTCGTACCGGTTTACCTGCAATTTTTATATGCCGACCTTTATCATCTGTAACAACATAAGCAGCGGCAGAATTTGCTTTAGGAATATCTGTATTTTGACCGCAGCCACTGGTTATAAGCAATAAAACAGCAAATAAAACCAACAGTATCTTTTTCATTAACCTTCACTCCTAATAGGGCAGCTGTGCTTTTATTTTTAAATTCCACAGCCGCTGCAGCATATGCCCGGCGCCACGAATACCTGCAAACGGAGCTGTCGCCAGCAGCACCTCATCTTGTACGGGATACGCAATATTACAACACCAAAAATTTTTCCCTTCACGCAATAAAACAGAACTTTCACTGCTGCTTCCAAGAATAAGCGTATTATCAGCCTGCTGCAAGATCTTTTCAATTTTTTTACTGTCTTTTTCTGCCAGTAGAATTTCATCTGCTTCCACAGGTTCCCATAAATCTTTAAGAGTGTTTTGGCAGATAACAGTCAATTTTTCTGTATCCGCCCATTCTTCGCGCAATGTTTGTGCAATACAAAAAGCAGTTGTTCCAGGAGCGGCAACAATAATTTTATCAAACCATAATTCGCCCCAGGTGCATCTGGCTTCATTAACTGCAGCCAGTAATTCTTCCTGAGTTTTTACGCATTCTTCTCGGACACTTTCCAAATCACTGGGTAATACTTCTGCAATTTTTTCCAGCCAACGCAGTGTACCTTTTAATCCATAAGGTATCCCTGCTACAACATAAGGAGTGCCATATCGTTCTTTAAGATATTTAGCCGTCTCTAGACCTAACTCCTCATTGATAACGATGTTCAACTGAGCAGCAGGAATTTTTTGCAATGTCTCAAGTTCACTCCCGGCTCCAGGCACCGCAATAACTCTATAATTTGCAGTTTCTAAAATCCTTTTAATTTCTTCAAGATCGTTTCTGCCGTTAAAATAAGCAGTAGTCGCTCCTAATAAATTAACGCCTAAACGACATTTTATTTTGATATCAGGTAAATCCAAATATTGCCAAAGCCTGATGCTGGCTTTGCTGTATCCTTCAGCAAAACCGCCGCGTAGACCGCCGCTGTCCATTCCTATTACAGAAAAAGGCAGCTTTGCTTTAGCGGCAATGCCCTCAATATCATCACCAATCAAACTGACGCTGCAGCTGTTTTCAATCAAAAGAATTGAAGGTGCCCTATTTTCCCTAATATAATCCAAAGCATCTGTTAAACATTCTTCTGTTCCATAAACGACCGCATTATTATCCGGCTGCGAGCCATGAAAGCGTTCTCCCAACCTGCTGTTAGATTTTTCAAGGTGGCGCAGGGCATAAAAATAGCACCATAGCGGCCCGTTAACCAACACCTCCGCACCTTTAATACCAGTAAAAAAAGCTGCTGCACCAGTTAAAGCACAGGTGTCGACTCGACTGCACACATTTCCCCACTCGGCTGTTTCAGACATAGACTATACCTCCTTTTTCACCACGGCGACATAAGGTTTTATAAATACAGTCCATAAACTCAATCTCTCCACTTGTACCTACAAGTGGGAGCATCGGTAAAAATATCTGTTTAATATCCTGGTTATTAGTTATTTCATGAGTTGTAAGAACTAAATCAACTGTTTCCAATAGTTGTTGACCTGCTGTCTGATCAATGATTGGGGCCTGACATTGTGCTGAAACAGCTTCGACCATTAATTTTCTTTCTTTCGTGTTATAATTGTCAAACAAAATAATCGCTTCCACCTGCATCTCTAATCTGCGTAATGTTTCCAGAATCCCAGCCGGATGGAAATACATCAGCATCCTGCCAATACAAACGACACAACGCTTTCCCTGAGTTATTTTTTTTACTTTATCGGCAAAAGCAAATAATTTATCCTTTTCCTGTACTACAGCCTTTTCTGCCAAATCTTCCTGATGCAAAAAAACTCCCAAATTTCTCAGCCAGTCGACTGTATTATCCCATCCTACAGGATATTCATCCTGTAAATAAGGAACCTCATAATTCATTTCTAACAGCCTGGCTATTTTAGTCAATCCGTTATAAGTCTGTCCGCGTCCACCGAGAATAATACTAAAAGACGCAGCTGTAATCTGAGGTAATTCATTTATAGGAATATATCCCGGAAACTGTCCAATAACCTTAATCGAAAAATATGCCAGTAAACGTTTTACCTCTTTGGCATAATGTCCCCAAGGGCCTCCATTGTCACCAATAAGCAACGCAGTATTCTCCAATTTTGTCTGTTTATGGAAAAATCTTTCAGCAAGTTGTTCTGCTACCGCAAAATATCCTTGATAATATTCTCCATCCAAAAAACCATAACACGGAACAGTAAGAACAGGAATACCATATTTAACTTCGCTTTCCTTTCCTACTGCTTCGACATCATCACCAATAACTCCGGCCACACAAGAATTGGCAATTATCAGGCACTTCGGCCTATAAGTATTTACTACATCTTCAATGCAGGCACGCAAACGATCTGCACCACCAAAAATAGAATGTTTTTCCTGCAGCATACTTGATACCACTGGTATAGGCTTCAAATTTTCAGCAGCTCCATTAGCCAAAGCTCGATATTGTGCGCTGATATCCATACTGCGCGCAACATGAGCACATGCTCTGGGACTATGAAAAATAACAGCCGCACCACTGCAGTAAGCAGCAGCCCGCCAAACTCCGGGCATACTACAGCTACAGCTTTTTGTTTTAGAGAGCATTCTTTTAGTCTTGATTGCCATAGCTTGCTACTAAATCCTCCAGTTCCTCAAATTTCAGAGGTGTAGGTATAGACAGTTCTGTATTTTTCAATATATCATCGGCTAAGTTTCTATAGACCTGTGCCTGCTCAGAGTCTGGTGCATATTCTATAACAGTCTGTCTATTATTTTCAGCTTTGTTTACAATCACATTGCGGGGAATAAAGGCGATCAATTTAGTATTCAGTCTTCTGGCAAATTCTATCAATAACGCATGTTCATTGGGAGTATTTCGGCTATTGCCAATAATACCGCCAAGCCTTACTTCACCTCTTGCGGCAAATCTTTTAACGCCTTTAGCAATGTTGTTTGCTGCATACAACGCCATCAGTTCACCAGAAGAAACTATATAAATATCAGTAGCATAGCCTTCTCTAATAGGTACGGCAAACCCACCACAGACGACATCGCCCAGAACATCATATAACACTAGATCCTCATCGTTTAAAACCTCCAGTTCTTTCAATTTTTCCAAGGCAACGATGATGCCACGTCCCGCACAACCTACTCCAGGTTCCGGTCCTCCTGCTTCAACACATTTGATTCCGTTAAAACCTGTATGCACAATCTGTTCAGCTTGAATATCATCTTCAGCATCGCGTACCAGATCCAGCACTGTCTGACGACAAATTTGTCCTAATAGCAATCTGGTAGAATCATTTTTAGGATCGCAGCCTATCTGACATACTTTTTTTCCCATTTTACTGAATGCGGCAGAAACATTAGCAGCTGTAGTAGATTTTCCAATACCACCTTTACCATAGAATGCAATTTTTTTCATCATCAATTACCTCCGTAAAGTTAAAAATAAAAAAGAACAGACTATCCCCTAAGGGAAAGCTGTTCTTAAAAATATTGGTACAAATGCCAAATACTTTACCGACGCCTTCCCATCTCTCGTGGGGAACGTACAAAGATCTGGCAGTTCTTCTGACTCTGATTCATTGCTCGCCTTCCCTTCCCAGGTTTCAACCCAGTGGTTTTTAAGGTCCGCTCATCATTACAGCGACGGGATCGTATCGGAGTTACACCGATTTCTCTATTATGCGCAGAAAGCGCACCAGATCCAACAATATAAAGTTTTATTTTACCAGGTCTACCGGAAGCAATGCCGGCATACCATTACTGCAGATAAATTCATCAGCCTCAACTTTAAAAACATCTTTCAGAAGTTGTGCTGTAACTATTTCCTGCGGCTTGCCTTCAGTTACAAGATAGCCTTCTTTTATAACAGCAATATGATCGGAGTACTGCACAGCATGATTAATGTCATGGATAACCATAACTACCGTTAACTGTAATTCACGATTAAGCTTTTCTAAAAGCTGCATTACCTCCAGCTGATGACAAATATCCAAATAAGTGGTAGGTTCATCAAGTAAAAGCACTTGCGGACGCTGCGCCAAAGCCATCGCAATCCATGCCCTTTGTCTTTCCCCTCCAGAAAGTGTGCTTAGCAGACGATGCTGCATCCCCAGCATATTAGTTTGCCCTAACGCCCACTCTACATGTGCATCATCTTCCATACTTTTGCGGCCAAACCAGTTTCGGTGTGGAAAGCGGCCCATCTCTACTAAATCTTTGACTGTCAAATCTGCCGGAGACTGCGGAGCCTGAGTCAAAATTGCCAGTTTTTGAGCAAATTCCCTGTGACTGAACTTTTTAATATCTTCACCATTAAAGGTTACATTGCCTTTATAACAGGGCCATATACGTGCTAAAGCTTTTAATGTAGTGCTTTTTCCGCAGCCGTTAGGTCCGATGATGGATGTTACCTTACCTTCCGGTACTGATAAACTCAAACCATGAATGATTGTCTTATCAATAATACGAATCGTAATCTCGTTTGCCTGCAAAATACTCATCAGATTTCCCTCCTTAGCAGAAATAAAAAGAAGGGAGCACCAATAAACGCCATAATTATACCTACCGGTAATTCAACAGGTGCAAAAACCACACGTGCAAAAGTATCACTAAGCGTTACCACAGCAATACCTAAAAGCCCTGAAGCCGGCATCAAATAGCGGTAATCTGACCCTATTATCAGCCTGGCTGCGTGCGGAACAATCAACCCCACAAACCCTAAGAGGCCAACGACACTGACAGCGCTTGCCGCCAATAACGCCGCAACGGCAGTCATGGCAATACGCGTAACCTCAACATTAACGCCTAGCCCACGCGCCATTTCGTCACCAAGCTGCAGAATATTGAGATAAGCGGCACCGATAAAAGCCAGCAGAACACCTGCAATAGCATAAGGTAAAATAATACTGACATGCGGCCAGCTGCGGGCAGCCAATCCGCCAACCATCCACATTAAAGCTCCATGTACACGGTCACTATAAAAAATCATCAATCCAGAAATACCAGCGCTTAAAAACGCAGATACGGCAACACCAGCTAAAATAATCCGTACAGGCTTGATACCATTTTTCCAGGCCAAAATATAAATACAGACAGCCGCAAGCATCGCACCAATAAATGCAGCCGGTGTAATCAGGTATTCCAGGGTAGGAAATAAAATCATAATCGTAACACCAGCCAAACCAGCACCACTGGAAATACCAATAATATGCGGATCAGCCAGAGGATTTCGCATTACCGCCTGCAATACGGCACCTGCAATTGCAAGATTTACACCAACTAACGCACCAACTATTGTACGCGGCATCCTGATATTCCAGATAATCTGACTTTGCGGTTCTAATGTTGGATTAGATAAAATATTAATGATCTGCGCTAAACTAATATCGGCCGAACCTTTTGTTAAGCTTAAAAAAGCACCTAAAAATGCCAGCATGGCAAAAGCAGCCATGACGATAAGCCGCCAGGCTGTACGTGAAATGCCAAATTTTTCAATTCTTTCCAAAGTATCCGCCTGATTATTTGTCATCCTTAAAAACCTCTGGATATACAGTTTTAGCCATGTATTTTACAGCATCCGGATAGTGCAAACCAGGATTGAGCAAAAATAATCTTTCAGGCAGTAAATATACTTTGTTATTCCGTACTGCTTCTAAAGATACCCAGGCCGGATTACTTTTCACATCAGCACGCAGCCTGTTTTCTATCTCTTCACTGTCGCCCATAAAAGTAATAAAAATAATTTCCGGATTCTTTTCTACTAAAGCTTCCATACTATACGGAGTCTTCTCCGGTTTTCCTTTAATAGTCGTTGCCCCTACAGCAACATTTTGAAATCCCAGCATTTTGGCAACGCAGCCGGCAATGCTGTTTTCCAGCTCAACTGTCACATTAGAAGGAGTTGCATGCATAATAACAATACGTTTTCCATCCTTCGGTAACTTTTCCGTCACAGCTTTAACCTGCTGATCCAGTTTCGCAGCAGCAGCTTCACCTTTTTCTGGTACACCATAGATTTTTCCCATTAAAATAAGTTTATCTTTTACCTCATCATATGTTTTTGGATTGATTGCAATAACATGTATTTTATTAGACTCCAAAAGCGGAAGAAATTTCTCATGTTGATTTTTATTAGCAATAACCAGATCAGGCTTTAAGCCGATAAGACTCTCCATATTAATATTATAAACAAAACCGACCTCAGGTACATTTTTCATAGCTTCCGGCATTTCTCCTATTTTTGACGACGCACGTCCAACGATCTTACCGCCTACAGCATCAATCATATTCAGGTATGAAGTTGCCAAGCTTACAACTCGTTCAGGTTTTTCAGGCAGTACTACAGTACGCCCTGTATCGTCAGTAATAGTTAAAAATGCTTTATCATCATTGGCAGGTTTAGTATTTTCAGCGTTTGGACCACAACCGCTAAAAACAGTCAGACACAATGCAGCAGCAAGCACTGCCCTAAAAATTTTCATTATTGCTCTCTCCCTGCAAAATTAAGAAAGCCTCCCACCGTCAGTTATCGTCAGAGGCACTCGTAACGTCTTATTGATTACCGTTTCATAATAGCATAGATTCCTACCAGCGTCAAGGAAGTTCGCTTGTTCTGGGCCTCTAACTTTGCTATAATGCATAGAGGAAACGGAGGTATTTTAAGTAATGGAAATTAATGAGATGATTGCCCGCATTAACATTTTAGCCCGGAAAAAACGCAGTGAGGGTTTGACAGAAGAAGAACAGTGCGAACAAAAAGCATTATATAAAGAATATTTAGGCTTTATCCGCGGACAGGTCAAGCAACAGCTCGATAAAATAGAAATAGTCGATGAACTGCCGTCACAGCACTGATATGGAGTTTAATTTTTCATATACTGTTTTTTACGAAGACGAATATCTGCTGATCGTCAATAAACCAGCCGGAATGCTGGTCCATCCGACAGTAAAGGAAGATGGCAGTACTCTGTATAACTATGTTGCACATTACTATAAACAACAGGGATTATTACACAATATCCATCCTGTCTCACGTTTAGACCGCAATACTTCAGGTCTTGTCATTTTTGCAAAAGAACCACGAATCCAGTTTCTGCTTTCCCAGCAGGAGGTCATAAAAAAATATTTAGGAATCGTTACAGGAACATTACCAGCTGACAGTGGCATAATAGAAGCTCCAATTGCCAGAAAGGAAGGCAGCATTATTGAGCGCTGTGTTTCTCCAAACGGAAAATATGCCCGTACTGATTATAAACTTATTAGCCGCCGGGAACATCTCAGTTTGCTGGAACTGCAGCTGCACACTGGCCGTACCCACCAGATACGCGTACATATGGCACATATCGGCTGCCCGCTTTATAATGATAACCTTTACGGAACACCAGGACCGCAAAGCCGCCACGCTCTGCATGCTTATTACCTGGGCTTTAACCATCCTGCAACCGGTATTTTTTTAGAAATATCCTGCGCCTTACCCAACGATCTTTTCAAAATTATATACTATTAAAGTATAGAGTATGCTATAATTAATTACAACAAAAGACAAAAAGGAGGCTGTCCTATGCCACTAGTAACATCTGCTGAAATGTTCAAAAAAGCTTATGAAGGCCATTATGCTGTAGGTGCTTTCAACGTCAACAACATGGAAATAATTCAAGGTATCGTCGAAGCTGCACGTGAAGAAAAATCACCTTTGATTTTACAGGTTTCGGCCGGTGCCCGCAAATATGCTAACCACATTTATCTTATGAAACTGGTTGAAGCCGCTATCGAAGATACTGGTTTGCCCATTTGCCTGCATCTTGACCATGGTGAAGATTTTGAAATCTGCAAAGCATGCGTAGACGGAGGTTTTACCTCTGTTATGATCGATGGTTCCAAACATCCATTTGAAGAAAATATTGAACTTACTAAACGCGTTGTAGAGTATGCTCATAATAAAGGCGTTGTCGTTGAAGCCGAGCTGGGACGCTTAGCAGGCGTCGAAGATGCGGTTAAAGTAAACACAAAGGACGCTACATATACAGATCCCGATCAAGCTGTAGAATTTGTTGAACGTACTGGCGTTGACTCTTTAGCAATAGCAATAGGAACCAGCCACGGTGCCTATAAATTTAAAGGTAATCCTGAACTTGATTTTGCCCGGTTGGAAAAAATCACTAAATTACTGCCAGGCTTCCCTCTGGTTCTGCATGGCGCCTCTACCGTTATCCCCTCCTTTGTTGAAGAGTGCAATAAATACGGCGGTAAACTTGACGGTGCACAAGGTGTTCCTGAAGATATGCTCTTGAAAGCCGGTACCTTTGGTGTCTGCAAGATCAATATTGATACCGATTTGCGTTTGGCTATGACTGCCTCTATTCGCAAACATCTTGCTACTAATCCAGCTGATTTCGATCCGCGTCAATATTTAAAACCAGCACGCGAAGCAATCAAACAAATGGTAGCTCACAAGATGCGTGATGTTCTCAACAGTTCTAACAGACTGTAAATATAGCCGTTATCTACCCC
>UMIJ01037386.1_pt1 | contig 13402 bp, 10 predicted proteins | sample 1965741 | NCBI WGS metagenome assembly UMIJ01 (sample SAMEA4836121, study PRJEB28245) | human gut metagenome | biome: gut microbiome; material: fecal sample | place: Denmark | collected 2008
GCCCAAAGGGATGGACGGATAAAGGTTATCCATCAGGCAAATGCAGGTCAGAGTGCAGCTAGGAATAGAGGTTTGGCGGTAGCTCAAGGTGAATTTCTTGGTTTCGTGGATAGCGACGACTGGATTGAACCGGATATGTACGAATTCTTGTATCACTTACTGAAAGAGAATGGGGCGGATATATCCATTTGCTCGCATTATATAGAAACTGCCGTAAAGACCAGAGTGAAGCACTCTTCTGGGCAATTCTCCAGCTTTTCTCGTGAAGAAGCTATCCGAACATTGGTAGAAGATAAGCGTATAAGAAATTATATGTGGGATAAGTTGTATAAGCGTCAATTATTTGCTGGAATATATTTTCCGGTAAATAGAGTTTTTGAAGATATTGCAGTTTCTTATCAGATATTTTATAAAACGCAGAAAGTCGTTATGCAAGACTGTCCTAAATATCATTATTTGAAACGTGAAGGAAGTACTACTCAAGGTAAATTGTACAATTACGAAAAGGAATATCTGCTCTTTCAAACTGTCTATGAACAAGTGAAATTTGTGCGAGAAAAAGAAATATGGGATAAAGCTCCTTATTGTGTACATGAACGGGGAATTCATTTGATTGACCATTTGATGATGCTTCCTCAATCTTCTTTGATAGATGATGTTATCAATGATGTATTAGCCAGAATGCAGGAGTTTGATAATGTGTCGTGGCCGCAATTGGGTGTTATGCATATATTTAAGCGCCGTATGATGTATTGTCATCTAAAGGTTTATAGATGTATTTACCGTTTAGTGAGGACATTCTTCAAATCTAAACGGTATAAATTCCAAACATTATAACTTTAATTGAATCTCAATAATGAATAAAGCAAGGGTTATAGCTTTTTATCTACCTCAATTTCATCCAATACCAGAAAACGACAGATGGTGGATGAAAGGTTTTACGGAATGGACTAATGTAGGAAAGGCACGTCCATTGTTTCCTGGACATTATCAACCTAAGGTGCCGGCAGATTTGGGATATTATGATTTGCGAGTGCCGGAAACACGTAAAGCGCAAGCTGATATGGCAAAAGAATATGGTATCGAAGGCTTTTGTTACTGGCATTATTGGTTTGGAAATGGAAAGAGACTCTTAGAGCGTCCGTTTAATGAAGTATTGTCTTCTGATGAACCGGATTTTCCTTTTTGTCTGGCTTGGGCTAATGAGTCATGGAGGGGCTTTTATCACGGCATAAAGAGCAAAGATACTTTGATAAATCAGCTTTATCCGGGAGAACAAGATTATATAGCTCATTTCCACGAGGTATTACCTGCTTTTAAAGACCATCGCTATATTACAGTGGATGAGAAACCGTTGTTTATGGTTTATCATCCTTTGGATCATCCGGAGATGAAAGAGTTCATTGAACTCTGGCGTACTTTAGCTGTGCAGAATGGCTTGAAGGGGGTTTATTTCATAGGACAAACCTATCATTTGAAAGAAGAAAAAGAGAGACTTATGAAAATGGGGTTTGATGCTATTAATGTTGTACGCTTGTTTGACTTTGAGAAGAAAGCTGCTCTGACTTATAAATATGCGAAATGGAAACATAAAATATTTCGTATTCCTAAGGTTGTGGAGTATAAGAAGGCCAGTTCTTTCTTTGTGGGTGATGAAGAATATGAAGAGAATATTATACCTACCATTATTCCTAACTGGGATCATTCTCCACGTTCCCGTGGTAAATCGTTGGTCTTGAATCACGCTGAACCTTCTTATTTTGCCCGACATATGAAAGAAGCAATAAAGCGTATTGAGAATAAGCCTTTAGACCATCGGCTTGCATTTGTAAAATCATGGAATGAGTGGGCTGAAGGGAACTATCTGGAACCGGATTTACATTATGGAAAACGTTATCTGGAAGTGATAAAAAAGAATGTTGTAGAGGGATGATTTCTATGGAAGAAAAGATAGCAATTGTTATTCCGGCATATAAGTGCCGCTTCCTCCGGCAGACTTTGGATTCTATTGTCGTACAGACTTGTCGGAGTTTTACTGTTTACATAGGTGATGATGCAAGTCCTCAGAATCTGAAGGAAATTGTTTCTGATTATGCGGATAAAATGAATATTGTCTATCGACGTTTTGATACTAATCTGGGTGGAGTGGATTTGCCGGGGCATTGGGACCGTTGTATAGCACTTGCAAAAGAACCGGTTATTTGGTTCTTTTCAGATGATGATTTGATGCCGCAGGACGGGGTAGAGCGTATTATAAAAGCATTAGAATGCTATGGTACGAGGCATGGGATGTTCCGTTTTCCCCTTGCTGTGATAGATGAAAATGGCAAGATAATACATAAAAATCCTTCATTGCAGGAATATCCGGTTTCGGGCTATCAGTTTTTGTTGGATAAATTGGAAGGAAGAATTTATTCGGCTGCTTGTGAATATGTTTTTACTCGTGATATATATGAACGGATAGGCGGTTTTGTGAAGTTTCCATTGGCGTGGTGTTCAGACGATGCAACGTGGACAAGCATAGGTGAAAATGCAGGTGGAATGATTCCTTTGCCGGGTAAGCCGGTTTGTTGGCGAAATGTGATGGGCGAGAATATAAGTTGTTCCTTCAATTATGATGAAGAGAAGATAGTAGCTACAAGGCAATTTATAAAATGGGTTTCAGTTTTTTACTCGGACAGACTTCAAGATAGAAAACTACAGCATGCGATAAAGAAATATGCCCATACGATATTGCATTACAGTTTGCAAGATCGTTATAAATTACATGATCTTATGGGTATTTGTCGTAGTTTATGGTATATTTGCCCTTCTGTATCATTAAGTGTGGCATTCCGCATGTGTAAGTTGAAACTTAGAAATCGAAAGAGATAATGAAGAAAATTCTTTTTATACTTCCTTGTGTGCCTTATCCGTTGACTGCTGGAGGTAATCAGGCCTTTTTCAATATGGTGGAATATATCCGGCACAAAATGTCTGTGTCTTTGTTGCTTTCGCCGGGAAATAAGGAGATGAATGATGTCGAAAGTTTAAGGGCTTTATGGACAAATGTTGATTTCTATCTTTTTAGGGAAGAAGATGCAGAACCTAAGACTCGTTGCCCCCGATATTACCGTTGGTTAAAAAAGATGTCTGAATCCATTTCCCGCAAGATGCAACGGCAACTGTATTCTTTTCAGCAAGAGCATCCGTATAAGAATATGACGTTGAAGAATTCTTGTTTTAAACCTTTTCCCAAGGCATACGTAGAGTATGTGTCTGACATCTCACGTCGTGGATTTGATATTATTCAGGTTGAGTTCTATCCATTGATAACCTTGGGGTATCTATTGCCAAAAGATGTACAAACAGTGTTTGTGCATCATGAACTGAGGTATATACGTAATGAAAATGAAATGGAATGCCTTACTCATGTAACAGATGAAGACAAGATGCTCTATGGTATTGCTAAGGATATGGAGAAAGCCGCTTTACGTCAATATAAGCATGTAATTGCATTGACGGATATTGACCGTTTATTGTTGGCAGACTTGGTTGGACAAGAATGCAATATTTATGTTTCTCCGGCAGTGGTACAGATAGAGTCTGTTTATGACAGAATTGTGAAGCCGGCCTCTGTTCGTCTGACATTTGTTGGAAGTGAAAATCATTACCCGAACCAGGATGCAGTAGATTGGTTTTGTCATGAAGTAGCCCCTTGTTTGCGTGCTCAGGGTTTTAAATTTGTTTTTCAAGTGATTGGGACATGGAAGAGCCGTTACGTGAAAAGTCTTCAGGCAGTATGTCCGGAAATGGAGTTAGTGGGTTATGTGGAGGATTTGCAGGAATACTTGAATGGAAGCATCGTTCTGGTGCCAATTCGTATTGGTAGTGGTATGAGGATGAAAATATTGGATGCGGTTTCCTCTATGGCTTCTTTTGTAACTACGACAAAAGGAGTTGAGGGAATTGACCTACGTCACAATGAAGAGTGTTTGATTGCTGATAGCGCAACTGATTTTGCAGCAGCAGTCATTCGTTTGGAGGCGGATAAAAAATTGCAAGTCAGGCTGGCGACGCAAGCATTGAAGCGTTTGCGTGAACTTTATAATCCTCAGGAAATGTTGGAGAGAAGACTGGCTGTTTATGATGAGATATTGCAAAATAATACAAACTAATAGCATCAGATTATGCTTTCAATCATAATTTGTTCGGTATCTCCCGAACGTTTGGAGCAAGTAACCCGGAATATTCATGATACTATTGGTGTTGATTATGAAATCATTGCTATTGATAATCGTGAAAAACAATGGCCGATAGCACGTGCGTATAATGAGGAGCTTCTCGGGCACATTATCCCTTTCTGTTTTTGTTCATGAGGATGTAAAGTTTCATTCGGTAGGCTGGGGAAAGTGCATTGAGAAGAAACTTAAGGAACCGGATTGTGGTATAATTTAAGTATTGTGACATAAATAGACTATATAAAATTTGACTGTTATGAATGGAAATAAGATTACCTTTTGGAGACGTAAATTTTTGTCATTTATATATGAGAAGAAGATTCGTGGAAATGGTATATACACTATTGAAAAATATAGAATACTGAAAGTAACTTTGCTTAAAAAGGTGATTTCTTATGATGAAGTTAATTTTACATATTTAAAATTCCTTCATTTTACTAGGAAAGTTTCAGAAAAAGAACTATTGTTTAAAGTGAATAATCGTTGTTTTGATGTTCTTGATATTCCTTTGGCTCAGGATAGTTTACCTTTAGTTAGTATTATTGTTCCAAATTATAATCATGCTCTATATTTAAGAGAACGTTTGGATTCAATTTATAGCCAAACGTATAAAAAGTTTGAGGTAATTCTATTGGATGATGCATCTTCTGATAATAGTGTTGAAATATTGACTGAATATGCTCAGAAATATCCACAAAAAACCCGTTTAATAGTCAATGAGAAGAATTCGGGAAAAGTTTTTGCTCAATGGAATAAGGGATTGAGTTTGGCCAAAGGAGAGTATATATGGATAGCTGAAAGTGATGATTATTGTGATAAAGGTTTTTTAAAAGAAGTACTTTTAGGGTTGCGCCACCAATCGGTAATGCTTTCCTTTGCAAGGAGTGTATTCATGAAAGATGGTAAAAAATATGGTCAATAGAGAGATATCTAAAGGATTCGTCAATATCTTGGAATGCTCCTTTTGTTATGTCGGCTCACATGCTTGTGAATAAGGCTTTTGGGATTAAAAATGTAGTCCCAAATGTCAGTAGTGCGGTTTTTAGAAATGTGGGTACTATACCTGATGAGATTACTGCTATCTGGAAAGATATGTCCTTATGTGGTGATTGGTTATTTTATCTATGGTTGATTCGAGGAGGAGCTGTCAGCTATACTAATAAAGTGACCAATTATTATAGAATACATGAGAATAGTACTTCATTGAAAGTTCAAGATACATTGGATTATTATATTGAAACTTTTCGTGTTTCTTGTTTTGTAGCCCAGAACTATGCAGTAGATTTATCGATTTTTGATACTGTTAAGAATAACTTAGTACGACATTGTATAGATAGAAAACATGAAAACAAGGTAGAGGAGGTTGAGAGAATATACGATCTTAATCAGATAAAAGAGTGTGCAAAATGTCGGCGTCCGAATGTTGCTATTTGCGGCTATTCTTTAATTCAAGGTGGGGGAGAGGTATTTCCCATTTATTTGGCAAATGAATTGAAAAAGCAGGGGATAGCAGTAACTTTTGTTGATTTTAGAAGAGCAAATTATGACGAAGGAATCAGGAAAAAACTGGATAGAGATATACCATTAATCGAACTTAGTGACGTTAAATTCTTTAATGGTGTAATTTCTGCTCTTGGAACGGAGATCGTTCATACTCATGAAGGGACTGTGGATTACTTTGTAGCTCGCGTTATAAGGAATAAGGAAGGTGCTTGTAAGCATATTATTACACTTCATGGTATGTATGAAGCTATTTCTAAAAAGAACTTGGATGGAATATTGGAGTTTGTGATCCCAAGCTGTTCTTGTTTTGTATATATTGCTGATAAAAACTTGCTTCCGTTTAAGGGGCTATTTCAAAACTTGCAATTTCGGAAAATAGGAAATGGGCTTCCGCAAATACCTATTGTTCCCCACAAAAGACTTGAGTTGGGTATTGAAGAAAATGCTTTTTGTTTGACATTGGTTAGTAGAGCTATTTTTGAGAAAGGCTGGATAGAAGCGATAGAGGCTGTAAAAATAGCAAGGAGGAAGTCAGAGCGACCGATTCATTTGATATTGATTGGGGAAGGAGAATGTTATGACTTTTTAAAAGGTAAAAACCTTCCTTCTTATATTCATTTGCTGGGACGCAAAAGTGATGTCAGGAATTATTTTGCTATGTCTGATGTGGGATTGTTACCTTCTCGGTTCAAGGGTGAGAGTTTCCCTTTAGTTGTGATAGAAAGTTTGATGAGTGGTTCTCCAGTCGTGGCGAGTGATATAGGAGAAGTTCGTAATATGTTGGCTGATGAAGCTGGTAATATGGCTGGTATGTTATTTAAACTTAGGGAGGGTGAAATACCAGTTGATGAATTGGCGCAGATTATTTTGCTTTTGGCTACAGATAATGAAAAGTACATGCAGTTGAAGAGGCGGACTAGTGAGGTTACTAAAAAAATGAATATTACTCATACTGCAGAACGGTATATTGGTGTGTATAATGAAGCCTTGAATACTTTGCCAAAGGAATGAAGTTGTAGTAGTAAGCCTATGATAGAAGCATTTTGACTGCTTTATATGATTAATTGTTATAACTAAAGATGGAGAAAAAACTGGCAATAATTATACCTGCTTATAAAGCTCGTTTTTTGAGAGAAACTCTGGATTCAATACTTAAGCAGAATAGTTCAGAATTTATTGTATATGTGGGTGATGATGCGAGTCCGGAGAATATAGAAGGGCTTGTCCATGATTATGATGAGAAGTTAGATATTGTTTACCATCGGTTTAGTACGAATCTTGGAGGCGTAGATTTGCCTGGGCAGTGGGATAGATGTATTGCTTTATCCAATGAGCCGTTGGTTTGGCTTTTTTCTGATGATGATATAATGCCGTTTGATGGGGTTAAAAGAGTAATGCAGGCTGTTGAGAAATATGGAGATAAGCTGGTGTGTATGCGTTTCCCTTTAATGGTAATAGATGCTTGTGGTAACATGAAATATCAGAATCCTCCTTTTGAAACGGAACGGATTTCTGGATATGAGTTTTTATTGGATAAGTTATCAGGAAAGATTAGTTCGGCTGCTTGTGAGTATGTTTTTAGCCGTGATGTTTGGAAACAAATAAAAGGTTTTGTGAAGTTTCCGTTTGCATGGTGTTCGGATGATGCTACTTGGGCAAGTTTTGCCGATTTAACAGAAGGAATTATTTCTCTACCTGGGAGGGCTGTGTGTTGGCGAAATGTAGAAGGTGAGAATATTAGTAATTCTGTAGGTTTTGATAAGGAAAAGCTTAGAGCAACAGGCCTTTTTTTTAATTGGATAAACAGACATTATCCTTGCAATCTTAGAGATGCTAGATTGAGAAAAGCTTTAGAAGCTTATACTCATACGATTTTGTCTTGCTCAGTTCGTGGTAACTTCAGTTTGTGTGATCTTGTCCGTTTATGTTATGCTCTTGGTAAAATAGATTATGTTGCCGCTTTACACGTGGCGTATCGCCATTTGTTGAAAAAATGAGTTTTTGAGAAAATATGAAAAAGATACTTTTTATAATTCCCTATATTCCATATCCTTTAGATTCAGGAGGTAATCAGGCCTTTTTTAATATGGTTAATTATATCCGTAATCGAATGTCGGTGTCAATTTTGCTTTGCTCAAAATCCGAAGAACATGATAAAAATATAGTGGCCCTGAAAAAATTGTGGGCAAATGTAGATTTTTTTGTATATAAATGGCCTAAAAAGAAATCTGTACATATTGAAGTCCGTAATCCATTATATTACAATGTTTTGAAAAGAGTGAAGGCTTCTGTGGAGCGCAAAATGAGAAGGCAGATTGTGAATATGGGGGTAGATATGGAATCAGGTTTAGATCCAGTTCGCGAGAATTCTGCTCTTTTAAGATCGGTTTTTGAGCCCCTTGAATCTGGATATGCTCAATATATTTGTCAGGTTATAAAGCAAGGATATGATATTATTCAGGTTGAATTTTATGAATTGATTTCTGTAGGATATTTATTGCCGGAAAATGTACAAACGATTTTTGTGCATCATGAATTAAGATATGTCCGTAATGCTAATGAAATGTCTTTGTTTGAAGAGATGACAGATGAAGATCGCATGCTTTTCTCTGTGGCAAAGGACTATGAGCGAGCTGCCTTGCTAAAATATAAGCATGTAATTGCTTTGACTGAAGTAGACAGACAACTGCTGATTGATTTTCTTGGTCGTAAAGAACGTATTTATGCTTCTCCAGCGGTGGTGCAGATGTCAGATACTTCTATTGAAGAATTTACTCCGGCAATTACTCATAGATTAACGTTTGTTGGAAGTGGAGATCATTATCCGAACTTAGATGCGATTACTTGGTTTTGCAAAGAGGTGGCTCCTTATTTGCATAAGCAAGGATTCTCTTTTGATTTTAGGGTTGCAGGACGGTGGGATTGCTCTCATATAGTAAGACTTTCTTCTGTTTGTCCAGAAATAAAATTTGTAGGTTATGTGGAGGATTTGAGTGATTTTCTTAAAGGTAGTATTGCTCTTGTTCCTATACGCATCGGTAGTGGGTTGAGAATGAAAATATTAGATGCTGTATCTTTGGGCATTCCTTTTGTTACTACTTCTAAAGGAGTAGAGGGGATTAGTTTTAATGATAATGAAGAGTGTTTAAAGGCGGATACAGCTATGGATTTTGCAGATGCGATTATTAGGTTGGCTAATGATAGTAACATGCAGTGTAGACTTGTTTTACAAGCTAAACGTAAATTAGAAGATTTATATGATTGGAAAAAGATGTTAGAACAGCGTATAGCTATTTATTCTCATATTCTGAATTTTTAAAATTTTTATTTTGAGTATTTAGGTATTTTCGTGTAATTTAGCAATTTAATTATAATCAAAACTTATGGTAAAACAGTTTTTCTCTTTGATGAAGCGATATATCATGCCGTATCGCAAGTATTTAACGTGGGCATTGATACTGAATTTCCTTTCTCAATGGCTGAACGTTTTTTCTTTTATGGCTATTATTCCTATTTTAAACATATTGTTTAAGATTGACACTAAAGTGTATGAATATATGCCCATGGACTGGGGAAACTTTGACAAAGATGTTCTTATTAATAATGCTTATTATTGGATCAGTAATTTTGTTTTGGAACATGGCGCTTTTCTTACACTTGTTATGATGGGATGTATATTGGTTTTTATGACGTTATTGAAGACTGCAGGTTACTTCGCTTCTTCTGCAATTATGGTCCCTCTTCGTACAGGTATTGTTCGTGATATCCGTATTCAAGTATATAATAAAGTATTGGAGTTGCCTCTTAGTTTCTTTTCTGAGGAGCGTAAAGGGGATATTATTGCTCGTATGAGTGCGGATGTTACTGTTGTTGAGAATTCTTTAACCAGTTCCATTGACATGTTAATTCGTAATCCGATAGCTCTTTTGGTTTGCTTTGTCACTTTGTTTACTGTAAGTTGGGAGATGACTTTGTTTGTCCTTATAATTCTTCCATTGGCTGGATGGCTCATGGGAATAATCAGCCGTAAATTGAAAAGACAATCATCAGCGGCACAAGCCCAATGGGGAGATATAATGTCTCAATTGGACGAAACCTTGGGAGGATTACGTGTGATTAAAGCTTTTCTTGCAGAAAAGAAAATGTCTGCGCGTTTTGCAAAGACCAATAATGAATTTAGAAATGCTGTGAATGAAATGGTAATCCGTCAGAGTTCAGCTCATCCGATGAGTGAATTTTTGGGTACTTGTATCATCGTTATCGTATTGCTGTTTGGTGGTTCATTGATTTTGAGTAATACTTATTCTCCCATGGATGCAGCCACTTTTATTTTCTATTTAGTTATTCTTTATAGTATCATTAATCCCTTAAAAGAGTTCTCTAAGGCTTTTTATAATATACCTTTAGGGCTTGGCAGTATGGAACGTATTGACATGATATTAAAGGCTGAGAGCCATATAAAAGATCCTATGCAGCCCTTATCATTAAATGGCTTTGAGAATAAATTGGAATTTCGTGATGTAAGTTTCAGTTATATAGAGGGAAGACCAGTTTTGAAACATATTAATTTGACGGTTCATAAAGGTAAGACTATTGCTCTGGTAGGACAGTCAGGATCAGGAAAATCCACTTTAGTAGATTTGGTTCCTCGTTATCATGATGTCACAGAAGGAGCCTTATTGATAGATGGTAAGAATGTGAAGGATGTTTCCATAAGCAGTTTAAGGTCATTAATAGGCAATGTGAATCAGGAAGCTATTCTGTTTAATGATACTTTTTTTAATAATATTACATTTGGTGTCGAGAATGCTACGATGGAGCAGGTTGTTGAAGCTGCAAAGATAGCTAATGCACATGATTTTATTATGGAAACTGAGAAAGGATATGATACTATGATTGGTGACCGTGGTGGGCGTTTGTCTGGTGGGCAAAGACAACGTGTCAGTATAGCGCGTGCGATTTTGAAGAATCCTCCTATTTTGATTTTGGATGAGGCCACTTCTGCACTTGATACAGAGAGTGAACGTTTGGTGCAAGAAGCTTTGGAACGTTTGATGAAATCACGTACTACCATTGCCATTGCCCACCGTTTGTCTACAATCAAAAATGCAGATGAGATATGCGTACTTTATGAAGGTGAAATTGTGGAACGTGGAACGCATGATGAGCTTATAGCTCTTAATGGATATTATAAGAAACTGAATGATATGCAGTCACTTTCATAAATATATTTTGTGAGGAATATATGACTATTGATGGTCAGTGATTTTTTATGTAGACAGCGGATTAGTTAATAGTCCGCTGTCGTTTTATATTTAGAGATAAGCATCGAACTTAGATGTTTTTCATTTTATTCTTGTACCTTTGCAACCTTATAATTCACTTAACTACAATCAATGAAGGAATTCCTACAACTGATGCGGCGCTTTGTGTCGCCTTACAAGAGATATATCGGTTGGGCAATCGTGCTCAATGTGCTGTCCGCTATATTCAACGTCTTTTCATTTACATTGTTAATCCCTATCCTTAACATCCTTTTCAAGACTGGGGCGAATACCGAGGTATATCACTTCATGGAGTGGGGAAGCGGCAGCCTGAAGGAAGTGGCGGTGAACAACTTCTACTACTACGTCACCCAGATGATTGAGACACACGGGCCGCAGATGACACTGCTGTTCATGGGGCTCTTCCTTGCTTTCATGACCATGCTGAAGACCTCCTGCTACTTCGGTTCTTCTGCTATAATGGTTCCTTTGCGTACGGGAGTAGTACGCGATATCCGTGTGATGGTCTATTCCAAAGTGATGCACTTGCCACTTGGTTTTTTCTCTGAAGAAAGAAAAGGGGACATCATTGCACGTATGAGCGGTGACGTAGGCGAAATTGAAAACTCCATTACCAGTTCACTGGATATGCTGCTCAAGAATCCTATCCTGATTCTGCTTTATTTTTCCACTTTGATTGTAACCAGTTGGCAGCTGACCTTGTTTACTGTCCTGGTATTGCCGGGTATGGGCTGGCTGATGGGAAAGGTCGGCAAGAAGCTGAAACGCAAGTCGCTGGAAGTCCAGGGGAAATGGAGCGACACGATGTCGCAACTGGAAGAGACGTTGGGCGGACTGCGCATCATCAAGGCTTTCATAGCCGAAGACAAGATGGTGGACCGTTTCAAACAATGTAGCAACGAGCTGCGTGATGCCACCAACAAGGTAGCCATCCGTCAGTCGTTGGCACATCCTATGAGCGAATTCCTCGGTACGTTGCTCATTGTATTGGTTCTGTGGTTTGGTGGTCTGCTTATTTTGGGCGATGGTACTTCCATGGAAGCTTCAACGTTCATTTTCTATATGGTGATTCTGTACAGTATCATCAATCCGTTGAAAGACTTTGCAAAGGCAGGATACAACATTCCAAAGGGTCTGGCATCCATGGAACGTGTGGACAAAATACTGAAAGCCGAGAACCCCATTAAGGAACCGGTAAACCCGTTGCCGCTGCACGGGATGAATGACCGGATTGAATTTAAGGACCTCTCCTTCAGTTACGACGGCAAGCGCGAAGTGTTGAAGCACGTCAATCTGATGGTGCCCAAAGGACAGACCATTGCACTTGTCGGTCAGTCCGGCTCCGGCAAGTCGACATTGGTGGATTTGCTGCCGCGCTATCACGATGTGCAGTTGGGTGAGATTACAATTGACGGTGTGAATATTAAGAATTTTCGCATCCACGACTTGCGTGCGTTGATAGGAAACGTGAACCAGGAGGCCATCCTGTTCAATGATACCTTCTTCAACAACATTGCTTTCGGTGTGGAAAATGCAACAATTGAGCAGGTGGTTGAAGCTGCAAAGATTGCCAATGCCCACGATTTCATCATGGAGACCGAGCTCGGTTATCAGACCAACATTGGCGACCGTGGCGGCAAGCTTTCCGGCGGACAGCGCCAGCGCATCAGTATTGCCCGTGCCATCCTGAAGAATCCACCCATCCTGATACTCGATGAGGCTACTTCCGCACTCGACACCGAAAGCGAACGCCTGGTGCAGGAGGCGCTGGAACGGCTAATGAAGACCCGTACCACGATTGCCATCGCCCACCGCCTTTCCACCATCAAGAATGCGGATGAAATTTGTGTGCTCTATGAAGGTGAAATCGTGGAACGTGGTAAGCACGAGGAACTTCTCGAGAAGAACGGCTATTATAAGAGGCTGAATGATATGCAGTCTCTCTCATAGAAATAAAGTTCTGCGCACCTTGCTTCCATCCGCTTGTGCTATGTTGTTATGACTAAATAGGAAGTTAATCCATTGTAAGGCAATGTATTGATTTCGTGTATCCCTTCTTGTTGATACTTTGTAAATAGGAAGTTAATTTCCTGCAAACAGCATATTAATTCTTCTTTCTCTTCTATACTTCTTACGCAGAATTTATGATGTAGGTGGGTGTTGATGGCTACCGGCAGAGTGTTTCACGGCTGTTAGGCGATGATGAATAAAGGGCGTTCTTTTGCCTTTTACGCTTTTTTAATATCTGCTTGCTTCCATTCTATCACTAATTATCCTATTTTTGCAAAGAACACATACATAAACATTGCAAATATCATGAAAAAATTATACCCAATGTCTACGACAACAGCTACTATGACCCTAAAATCCGCAACTATCATCCAATACACGATT
>UMIJ01033226.1_pt1 | contig 12471 bp, 9 predicted proteins | sample 1965741 | NCBI WGS metagenome assembly UMIJ01 (sample SAMEA4836121, study PRJEB28245) | human gut metagenome | biome: gut microbiome; material: fecal sample | place: Denmark | collected 2008
GCTTTTTTAGCCAGCCCATCAGCAACTTCATTATAATAATCCCCACTATGTGCTAAAACCTTTTGAAAATAAATATCTATCTTCTTTTTCATATCATTGATTGTTTTAACATAATTTTGAGTTTGTTCCTTATTTGCTTTCCATAAACCTGTCGCCCATTTTTCAATACCTTCATAATCATAGTAAATACATATAGAAGGATAATGATGATCAATCGCATATTGAATAGCATTCATACACCCAAGAATTTCTCCTGAAACATTACGCATTGAAGAATACTCAGGAATATTCCCTTTACCTAATAATTGTTGAATAACTTGTTGCCCTTCAATTAAAACACAACCATAGCCATATTCTTTTGTTTTAATATTATAACTACCATCAACATAAGCAAGTAAAGTTAAATCATCACTTACTTTTTTTACTTCTTTACCAATAAATGCTTTTGCTTCATCTTCACTTGTAAAAGATTTATAAACTGCTCCTGAATAACCATTAACTTGTTCTTTACATTCATCCCATGACATATAAATTCCTGGTTTTTTTCCTTCTTTTACTGCATAAAATTTTGCCATAATAAACTCCTTTGCTTATTCTATTTTATTATAATCATTGAAACAATGATTGTATATCTTTTTTAATTGTTTTAAAATGTATATAGTATATTTAAGTGAGGTAATAACATGAAACGTTGTCTTATTATTATAAATCCATCATCTGGAAAACATATTATTCAAAATAAACTAGATCGTATTATTGGTCAATTAACATTACAAAACATTGTAGAACATTTTGAAATATTTTATACAGAAAAAAAAGATGATGCCTATTATAAAGCAAAAGACTGTGATGAAAATCAATATGATTTTATCATGTCTGTTGGTGGTGATGGTACTTTAAATGAAGTTATTTCTGGAATGGTTGATAGTCATAAAAAAATTCCTTTATGTATTTTAGCAGCAGGTACTGTTAATGATTTTGCTAATTATTTAAATATTCCAAGTTCAGTAAATGGTATTGTGGAAATGATTAAAAATTTCAATGTTATTTCTAGTGATGTTGGGAAAATCAATGACCAATATTTTATTAATGTAGCAGCAGCGGGAATGTTTTCTGATATTTCGTTTGTTGTATCAAAAGAAGAAAAGAAAAAATTTGGTCCTTTAGCTTATTATTTTAAAGGAATGACACAACTTCCTCAACAATTATCAACAAATCTTCATTTAAATGTAACTGTAGATAATGAATCTTTTGAAGAAGATGCTTATATGTTTGCAATTACAAACACTAATCGTGTTGGTGGTTTCGATGGTATTATTCCTTTTGCAGATATCAATGATGGTAAATTAGATTTAGTGATTGTAAAAAGATGTTCAATCACAGATTTAATTGCACTCATTAAAGATTATCGTTTTGGTAAACACGATAAGAGTCCTTTTATCCATTATATTCAAGGACAACATATTCACATTACTTGTGATCAAGATCTTACAATGGATATAGATGGTGAAGAAGGCACACATCTTCCTATTGATGTACATAATTTACAAAAATCAATTCAATTATTAGTTCCTTTAAAATAATATTTAAAAAGAAATCATTGCTTTTCATGATTTCTTTTTTTTGTTTAATGAATTAACTTTAAAACATCATTTTCACTTTGTATATCAAAAATAGATACTGTAAGCTTATTTAGTTTTTCCATCGTACTACTTCTTATCGTATTTTCTGTTTCTTTTGATAAATCTCCTAACTTACATCTTAATTGCATTAATAAAGTATTTTGTTTTTCTTCTAATTTACCTTCATTTCTTCCAACAAGAATACCTTCTTCACGTCCTTCACTTCTAAATCCTTCTGCCATTCTTTCCATTCCTTCGCACATATCCATCTCATCTCCTTCTACAATATCTTTAATCATATCCAAACTTCCTGTAATTATCGCTGCATAAATCAAATTATTGGTATTCATCTTTCTTTTTTGATGTAATTTTATATAGTCTCCCTTATACATTGCTTGAATGGCTTCTATAAAATAGCGTGTTTGTTCATCTTTGATCTTACTTGTATCCATTTCTTTAACATCTACTAAGATGATTTTCCAATCATTAAAGTATTTCTTTAATTCTTCTAGTATTTCAAAATAATCACTGAGTTTTACAGGTACATTCCATTTCTTTGGTCCTGTATAAAAGGCAACCATGATTTGTGGTACTAATCTTTTATACTCTTTATTTTCTAACTGTTTTAAATATTCCAACATTTCATAGATGGCACATCTAACCACCATTGCTTGATCAACACTACTTTGATGTTCTACTCCTAGTATACAGTAGATTCCATTAATATCACTTTTAACAACAATATCTCTTCTTCTTTTTTTATCCTCTATTCTTTTTGAATCATTGATAATAAAAGCTGTATCATTTTCATAACGCACAAGATTTTCAGGACGAATGAGTTGTTCTCCTTCAAATACAACTGCATTAATAAAAGATGCAAAACTGACATCATTACTTAAGAATGTCCGACATGCACTATCAGAGGTTACCTTATTGATGGGTATCATACACATTACCTACTTTCTATTGAGTTGAAGTAACGTCATCTAGATTTATTACAAATAGATTATAACATGTATGTACTTAATATTTGTCCCAAGTTTGTCTCACAAATGTCTCATTTCTTATACTTATTTTATCTTTCAATTTTTCTTCTTTCAATGGACGTTTAGTCCAAAGAAAAAGCTATTGATGGATTAATCCATTTCAATAGCTCCTGTATATAATTGATAATATTTACCTTTTTCTTTAATCAATGATTGATGATTTCCTCTTTCAATAATATGACCTTGTTCTAAAACCATAATACAATCACTATTTTTAATCGTTGATAAACGATGGGCAATAACTAAAGTTGTTCTACCATGCATTAATTTATCCATACCATCTTGTACAAGTTTTTCTGTACGAGAATCAATCGATGAAGTTGCTTCATCTAAAATCAATGCTGGTGGATTAGCAACAGCAGCACGGGCAATCGCTAATAATTGTCTTTGTCCTTGAGATAAATTAGCTCCATCTCCTGTAAGCATTGTTTGATAACCCTCTGGTAAATGTTTTACAAATAAATCAGCATTAGCAAGTTTTGCTGCCTCAATACATTCTTCATCCGTAGCATCAAGACGACCATAGCGAATATTATCCATAACTGTTCCAGTAAATAAATGTGTATCTTGTAATACCACACCTAATGATCTTCTTAAATCATCTTTTTTAATCAATTTAATATCAATACCATCATAAGTAATTGATCCTTTTTGAATATCATAGAAACGATTAATTAGGTTAGTAATCGTTGTTTTACCTGCACCTGTCGCTCCAACAAAGGCTATCTTTTCACCAGGATTAGCATAAACATCAACATTGTGTAAAACCATACGATCATCAAAATAACCAAAATCAACACCTTCTAAACGAATATCACCTTTCATTTCTACAAGTTCAACTTGTCCATCCTTGCGTGGATGTTTCCAAGCCCAATGTCCAGTTCTTTTATCTGTTTCAACCATTTTTCCATCAACAGTTTCTACACGACATAAAATCACAACACCTTGATCGTCTTCACTTTCTTGATCTAATAAATCAAAAATACGTCCTGCACCTGCTTGTGCCATCGCTACAGCATTGATTTGTTGAGAAATTTGTCCAATTGGTTGATTAAAGCTTTTATTAAGTGTTAAGAAAGCAACAAGTGTCCCAATTGTAAGTGAGAAATGTCCATTTAAAGCAAGAATTGCTCCTACGATGGCACAAATAATATAAGAAACATTTCCTAATTGAACCGTAACAGGCATTAAAATATTAGCAAATTTATGAGCTTGATAAGCACTTTCTCTTAATTCATCATTTAATTTTCTAAAATCAGCAATAGCTTGTTCTTCGTGATTGAACACTTTAACAACTTTTTGACCTGAAATCATTTCTTCAATATAGCCATTAACTTTACCTAAATCATTTTGTTGTTTAACGAAGAATTTTCCTGATAAAGAACCAAGTTTTCTTGAAACTACAAGCATTACCATTAACATACATACACTTAATACAGTTAAAGGAATATTTAAGATAATCATTGAGACAAATGTTGTCACAATTGTCATACAACTTGAAATAAGTTGAGGAATTGATTGAGAAATCAATTGTCTTAAGGTATCAATATCATTTGTATAGACTGACATTGTATCTCCATGAGGAGTTCTGTCAAAATAACGAATTGGTAAAGATTCCATATGTTCAAACATATCAATTCTTAAATCTCTTAAGAACCCTTGTGTTACATAAACCATAATACGGTTAAAGGTAAAGGCACATACAACCCCACAAGCATATAAACAAGCTACACGAATTAAAGCATGTAATAATCCACTAAAATCAGGAGAAGAGCTCTTTAATAAAGGAACAATATAATCATCAATCAATGTTTGCATAAACATTGTTCCTTGAACATTAAATAAAGCATTTCCAATAATACATAAAACAACAACAATTAAATGAATCTTATATTTACTCCATAACATCTTAAGTAAACGTTTCATTGTTCCTTCTTTCATTATTTTTCCTCCTTTCCTTTCATTTGTGTTTCATAAATTGTACGATAAATTTCATTTGTTTCTAATAAATTTTCATGTGTATCAAATCCATCAACTACTCCATCATTTAAAACAATAATACGACTTGCATTTTGTACTGATGAAATACGTTGAGAGATAATAATTTTAGTTGTATCAGGGATACGTTCATTAAATGATTCTTGAATACTTGCATCTGTAGCAGTATCAACTGCACTTGTTGAATCATCTAAAATTAAGATTTTAGGATTTTTAAGTAATGCTCTTGCAATACATAAACGTTGTTTTTGTCCACCAGATACATTTGAACCACCTTGTTCAATATACGTATTATAACAATCTTCAAAACGATCAATAAACTCATCAGCACAAGCTAAACGACAAGCTTCTTTACATTCTTCTTCTGTGGCATTTTCATTACCCCAACGTAAGTTTTGTAAGATTGTTCCACTAAATAAAACGTTCTTTTGTAAGACAACAGAAACTTCATCTCTTAAAACTTCAAGGTCATAATTACGTACATCTTGTCCACCAACAACAACGCTACCTTCGTCAACATCATATAAACGAGAAATAAGGTTGACCAAACTACTTTTAGCACTTCCAGTACCACCAATAACTCCAATTGTTTCACCACTTTTGATATGTAGATCTACATCTTTTAAAACAGCTTCTCCACTACCATGTTTATAAGAAAAAACAACATGATTGAAATCAATTGAACCATCTTTTACTTCAGTTAAAGCTTCTTGAGGAGATACTAAATCAGATTGTTCATTAATAACTTCAGCAATACGTCTTCCTGAAGCAAGTGACATTGTAATCATAACAAATGCCATTGAAAGCATCATTAATGACATCATAATGTTCATTACATAACTAAATAAACTTGTAAGTTCACCTGTTGTAAGGGTTCCTCCTACAATCGCTTTAGCACCTAACCATGAAAGCATTAAAATTGAACCATAGACAGCAATTAACATTGCTGGGTTATTATAAGATAAAACAGATTCTGCTTTAACAAATAATTTATAAATATTTTGTGCTGCTTTTCTAAATTTTTCATTTTCATATTTTTCTCTAACAAAAGATTTAACAACACGAATACCTACAACGTTTTCTTGAACACTTTCATTTAAAGTATCATATTTAGGAAAAACATCATTAAAGTATTTTGTAGCATGATACATAATTGTTACAAGCACAGCTACTAAGAAAACAATCGCTACAACGAAAATCATACTTAATTTAAAGTTGATCATCATCGCCATTGCAAGGGCACAAATAAGATTCATTGGTGCACGAATACACATACGAATAATCATTTGATAGGCATTTTGTACATTTGTAACATCTGTTGTAAGACGTGTTACAAGTCCAGCTGTACTGTATTTATCAATATTTGAAAATGAGTATGTTTGAATATTAGTATACATCGCATCTCTTAAATTAGCAGCAAATCCTGTAGAAGCTTTTGCTGCGTGATTTCCTGCTAAAAAACCGAGAGATAATGTTCCAAGGGCAATAACAAACATCAAAGCCCCATATTTTGTGACATTTGACATGTTTCCCGCTTCAATTCCTTTATCAATTAAACTTGCCATAAGTAAAGGAATCATAATTTCTAAAACAACTTCTAATGTTGCAAATAACATTGTAAGTAAAGAATCTTTTTTATATTCTTTAATTTGTTTCATTAAAGTTTTGACCATAATTTACTTCCTTTCCTATTCATTACCGAACTTATGAATATTTATAAACCTTCTTTAATGTTATTAATTAACTTATCTGAAATTTTAATAAATGCATTAATTTCATCATCAGATAAATCTTTAATTAATTGTTGATGCATTTTTCTCATCTTATCTTCAATATTACGATTGTGTTGCCTTGAAGCTTCTGTTAAAACAATCTTCTTTAATCTTGCATCATAATCCACTTCTTCTCTTGTAATCATTCCATTTTTACACATCAATTTCAACATTTCTGATGTTGTAGAACGATTAATTGAAAATTCTTTTTCTATATCTTTAGGAAATGTATCAAGACCTATATACTCTCTTTCTTCAACAAAACCAATAATCCAACAATGCATTAATGTTGCACGATCAGGACGTCCCGTCTGCTTATCCATTTTTTTTCTCATAAGATTATTTAGAGTCTTAATACGATGTCCAATTGGATCTCTATACATATAACTCCTCCTATATTGTTCGGCTACGAATTGTATGGTAACATACATTTTTTGATTTGTAAAGTATTTCATAGAAGTTTATAGTTTTTCGTTGTATAATAATGAAGAAAGTGAGGAAGACAAATGGAAATTAAAGAAAGATTTTTAAATTACGTCAGTTTTGATACACAATCTGTTGAAAATTCACAAACAGTTCCTTCAACATCAAAACAATTAAAATTAGGAAAATATCTTGTTGAAGAACTTCAATCATTAGGAATTGAAAACGCAAAAATAGATGAATATGGTGTTGTTTATGGAACAATTCCTAGTAATAATAATCATCAAGGAGATGTCATAGGTTTTATTGCCCACATGGATACTTCCCCTGATGCAAGTGGTAAAGATATTCATCCACAAATTATCAAAAATTATCAAGGACAAAAAATTACTTTAAATGAAGATAAAAAACTTTATCTAGACCCTGAACAATATCCTCAACTCTTACATCTTATTCATCATGATTTAATTACTACAGATGGAACCACTTTATTAGGAGCTGATGATAAAGCAGGAATTGCTATCATTATGCAAATGGTTGAATATCTACACACACATCCTGAATTTAAACATAATGATATACAAATTGCTTTTACACCAGATGAAGAAATTGGTTGTGGAAGTAATCATTTTGATGTGAAATACTTTAATGCTGATTATGCCTATACAATTGATGGAGGAGATATTCATATTGTTGAATATGAAAACTTTAATGCTTTTTCAGCAAAAGTGAATATTCATGGTAGAAGTATTCATCCTGGAAGTGCTAAAAATAAAATGATTAATTCTACACGTGTTGCTTATGAATTTGATTCATTATTACCAGTTCATATGCGTCCTGAATCTACTGAAGGCTATGAAGGTTTCAATCATCTTCATGCTATTCAAGGAACTTGTGAAGAAACAACAATGGATTATATAATTCGAAATCATGACTTACAACAAGCAAAAAAACAATGTCAAGAATTTATTGACATTGTTGAATTCTTAAATAAAAAATATGGTTATCAAATTATTGATTTAACAATTACTGAAAGCTACTTAAATATGAAAGAAGCTTTAAAAGATCATATGTTTATTGTTGAACAAGCTTTAGCTGCCATTAAAGAAAATGGTTTGGATGCTTATTGTTCACCAATTCGTGGTGGTACAGATGGTGCACGTTTAACATTTATGGGACTTCCTTGTCCTAATCTAGGAACAGGTGGTTTTAATTATCATGGTCCTTATGAATATTGTTCCTTAACAATGATGGAAAAACAAGTCGAGATATTACTTCATATTTTAAAAAATACTACTAAATAAAAAAGTTTAGAGTTTTCGCTCTAAACTATTTTTTTGTCCATTTTTCAAATTCTTCATCAGTAGCTAAAACATAATGAGTTCCATCTACTAAATGTTCAGTACCTTTTGTATAATCGACTCCACTTTCTTTATAATCGTAAGTAAATGATTTACGTACTTTTTCTACACGTGGATTAGGATGAGGAATTGCACTTAATAATGATTTTGTATATGGATGAATTGGGTTATCAAAGATTTCTTCAGTAGTTCCTGTTTCTACTAAATGTCCTAGGTGTAATACCCCAATCTTATCACTAATATATTTAACCATTGATAAGTCATGAGCAATGAATAAATAAGCAATTCCTGTTTCTTTTTGAATCTTTTTCATTAAGTTAACAACTTGCGCTTGAATAGAAACGTCTAACGCTGAAATAGCTTCATCAGCAATAATTAAATCAGGATTCATAATTAAAGCTCTAGCAATTCCAATACGTTGTCTTTGTCCACCTGAGAATTGATGTGGATAACGTGAAGCATGTTCTCTTGATAAACCAACAAGTTCAAGCATTTCATAAATTTTTTCATTTCTTTCTTCAATAGAAGAATAAGATTTATGAATATCTAAACCTTGACCAATGATATCAATAACTTTCTTTCTTGGATTTAAACAAGCCATTGGATCTTGGAAAATCATTTGCATCTTTGTATGTAATTCTTTAGATGTTTCCTTATTTAATTTTCCACCAATTTCTTTTCCGTTGAAAACAATTGATCCAGAAGTTGGTTTATATAAACGAATAATACTTCTACCAGTAGTTGATTTACCTGAACCAGATTCACCTACTAAACCATAAGTTTCACCTGGCATAATATCAAAGGAAATACCATCTACCGCTTTTACAGTAAAGTTACGATTAATTTTAAAATGTTGTTTCAAATCTTTAACGACAAGGATAGGTTCTTTCTTTTCCATTATTCAACACCCTCCTTTTTCATTTTTTCTAATCTGTTTTTTAATTCAACTGGCATTTCAACCTTAGGTGCTTTTTCATGCATTAACCATGAAGCAACTTTATGAGTTGTACTACCAGGTACTTTAAACATTGGAGGTTCAATTCTTAAGTCAATATTTAAAGCATACTTATTACGTGGAGCAAAAGCATCACCTTTTACTTCATGTGCTAAGTTTGGTGGTGTACCAGGGATCGTGTATAATTCATCATCATCAGTATCCAAATCTGGCATAGATGATAATAATCCCCAAGTATATGGATGACGTGGATCATAGAAAATTTCATCAATTGTTCCAGTTTCTACGATTTTACCAGCGTACATAACATTTACATAATCAGCTACTTTAGCAACAACACCTAAGTCATGTGTGATATAAATAACTGATAAATCTTTTTTCTTTTGAATATCTTGAATTAATTCAAGAATTTTAGCTTGGATAGTAACATCCAATGCAGTTGTAGGTTCGTCACAAATTAAGACATATGGGTCACAAGATAAAGCAATTGCGATAACAATTCTTTGTCTCATACCACCAGATAATTGGTGAGGATAGTTTTTCATACGTTTTTCAGCATTTGTAATACCTACTAATTGTAATAATTCAACAGCTTTTTTATAAGCTTCTTCTTTTGGTGTATTGTAATGATGAATCATTGGTTCCATAATTTGATTTCCAATTGTCATTGTAGGGTTTAATGATGTCATTGGATCTTGGAAAACCATGGCAATTTTACGACCACGAATTTCACTTTGCATTTCTTTTTCACTTAATTGACAAATGTCTTTTGTGATTCTTTCACCTGTATTTTCATCTGTCCAAGTGTAGTTAATAGAACCACCATCAATTGAACCATTTCCAGCCATGATACCCATAATTGCTTTAGTAGTAACTGACTTACCTGATCCAGATTCACCAACGATAGCGATTGTTTCACCTCTATATAAATCTAAGTTAACACCACGAATTGCATTAACAGTTCCACTATCAGTTTTAAAAGAGATATTTAAATCTCTGACTTCTAATATTTTTTCTCTTTCTGCCATAATTACATCTCCTTCATAGTTGGATCAAGTGCATCACGAAGTCCATCACCAAATAAGTTGAAACTTAACATTAAGATAGAGAAAATAATAACTGGAATTACCATCATGTAAGGGTAGATAGTAATTGAGTTAAATCCATCATTAATTAATGTACCTAATGAAGCCATTGGAATTGGTAAACCTAAACCAACGAATGATAAGTATGCTTCATAGAAAATTGCATTTGGAATAGACATCATAATCATAATAATCATTTGACTATAAATATTTGGTAAAATTTCTTTAAAGATAATAAATAAGTTACTAGCTCCTAAAGTACGTGAAGCTAAAACGAATTCTTCTTCTTTTACTCTTAAAACTTGAGCTCTTGTAATACGTGACATACCAATCCATTCAGTAAATGATAAAGCCATGATAATTGTGAATAATGATGCTTTCATCACCATTAATAACAATGTTAATATTACTAAAGTTGGGATAGAGTTTATGATTTCTTGAATTCTTTGCATTACTGAATCAACTTTACCTCCGAAATAACCAGAGATAAGTCCATATGTCATACCTACAATCACGTCAATGAAGATTGCGACTACAGCAATAAATAATGAATATCTTGTACCTGTCCAAACACGTACAAATAAATCACGCCCATAAGTGTCTGTACCAAAGAAATGTTCAGCACATGGCGAAATACTTGCAATTTTTGTATTGATTGCATCAAATTTATAAGATGAAAACATTGGTGCAAAAATTGCAAATACTGCGATAACTAAAATACAAATTAAACCAATAACGGCACCTTTATTCTTTTTAAAACGATTTAAAGAATCTTTCCAAGCAGGAAGTGATGGAGCAACAACGTCTTTAGTAATGTCTTGTTTATCTCCAACGAATTCAAAATCGTCTGGTAAAAATTCAATCTTTTCTAAATCCATTATTAATCATCCTTTCCTAATCTAATTCTTGGATCAATAATTCCATAAGAAATATCAATAATTAACATCATGAAAATGTACATTGCAGCATATAAGAATGAACAAGCTAAAATGATGTTGTAATCATTTGATAAAATACTATTAATTAATAATTTACCTAATCCAGGAACAGAACAAATCTTTTCAACAACCATAGTACCTGTCATTAAGTTAACTAAGATAGGTCCTAAAATTGTAATTACTGGGATTAAAGCATTACGTAATGCATGTTTGAAAATTAAAGTTTTACGATCTAATCCTTTTGCTTTTGCAAGAGTCATATATTCACTTGTTAAAACTGATACCATTTCAGTACGAGTAAAACGTGCAACGTTTGCAATAACACCAACAGATAAAGCTAAAATTGGCATAATTGATGATTTAATTGCATTCGATGAACTATATGAAGTTGGTAACAATCTTAATTTTGAAGCAAATAATAATAAAATTAACATTGCAAATACGAATGATGGGATTGAAACCCCAATTACTGAGATTACTGTAGCAATTGTATCCCAAATTGTATTTTTATGTAATGCAGCAAATACTCCTAAGAACATACCAATAATTGTTCCAATAATAACTGCACATAAACCATAAATCATAGATAATTTTGCAGCACTTCCTACTAAAGAAGATACTTGCATATCTTTGTATAAGTTAAATGATACCCCGAAATCCCCTGTTAACATATTTTGAATATAACGTACGAATTGAACCGGAATTGGTTGATCCAATCCATATTGTGCTTCAATAGCAGCTCTGGCTGAAGCACTTAATTTTTCATTGTTAATTGGAGAACCTGGTAAAAATTTAACCATTAAAAATAATACCATTAAAATAACGAATAAAGTAATTAACGAAATAACTAAACGTTTTCCGATATATTTTAAGGTTGAATTACTCATCTTTTTTCCTCCTTTATTTATTTAAAAAAGAAACACAATACAGAATACTATATTGTGTTGTCTTCTCTATGTTCTTTTTTAGATTGAACTATTTTGATACATATTCGAATGTATATGGAACACCAACTGGTTTAATACCTAAGTTTTTAACTTTTGTATTTTGTAAAGTAGCAGTTCCTTTTTCGAATACTGGGATGTAACATAAATCATCCATCATAATTTTTTCTGCATCGATCATTAATTGCCAACGAGCATTAGCATCAGTTTCACTGCTAACTTTTCCCATGATTGAATCATACTCAGCATTTGACCAATGACCATAGTTGTTATTGTTGTCAGTTAAAGCTAATGTTAAGTAAGTTGTAGGATCACCATAGTCAGGTC
>UMIJ01001997.1_pt1 | contig 12162 bp, 9 predicted proteins | sample 1965741 | NCBI WGS metagenome assembly UMIJ01 (sample SAMEA4836121, study PRJEB28245) | human gut metagenome | biome: gut microbiome; material: fecal sample | place: Denmark | collected 2008
CGAAACACTAAAAACATTATCAGAATGGCTGACTGAAAATTCACCATTATATTTTTCAACAATCTTTCTGATATTAAACAGGCCTATACCACAATAACGCTCATCAATCTTCACTGTTCTGTAAATATTATTCTGTTTTTTCACTTCACCAGTAAACGAATTAGCGATATCAATGAACAGATAATCTTTTTTGATATTGACGTTAAGAACAATAAATTTTTTCCTGCCCGGTTCTACGATTCTTTCACATGCCTCCACGGCATTATCAATCAAATTTCCAAAAAGAATACATAGATCCACGTCAGCGATATTTAACGAAGGCGGTATAATTATACTGCATTTTAAATTTATACCACGGTTTTCCAAATTAGCCAAACCATTACTGAGAATGGAATCAATAACTATATTCCCACTGTAAATAATGCCCTGCAAGCCTTTATTACAGGTATAAAGTTCCTTAATATATTCCTTAGCTTCTTTAGCATGACCACTGTCCAAAAGCGCATATAGACACTAATATGATTTTTGATATCATGCCGCAGACTCTGTAATTCACGCTGTGATATATCCAATCGTTCATAATGACGGCGCTGCAGTGACAGCAATTCTTCCATTACCGATGACTTTTCTCCGGACATATCCAAAAGAATATTTTTTTCCAGAAGGTAGAAAAGACTGATTGATGCAGAAAACAAAAGTACTGAAGTATAAATATAAAAGACCTGTATCCCCGCGGCAGATCCAAACCCAATATTTTTATGGGAAATAATGATTACTGAAATCATCACAGTCAGTGGAAACAGATATGAAATTACAGCATAAAGTAAATTTTGCTTATTCAGCCTCAACTCGCGAATACAAATCGTACCCCATAAACTCAAAACAAACAGTATACATGCCATCATCTGCGACCAGGGATCCATAACAATGCGATAATTAATCAGCTCCCGCGGCAAAGTCTGTTCACCCCAGGCCAAGGCAATACCTGTCATAGCCGTTTTACATGCATAATTCATAATAACAAACAGTAAGGCAATAGTAATCTTATTCTGTAAAGAATCAGAAAAGAAAACAACAGCAATAATTGTAGCAAAGAAAAAATAATAAGCAGCCGTCGAAAACATGGGACTTTCATTTACATAAGAAAACATCTGGAAAGTAAAATAAAATATCACCCCCAGCCAATAATACCTCTGTCTTACTGAATTACGAGTCAAATAAGTATTGAAAAGACGATATCCGATCCACGTCTCAGCCGCAGATAAAATCACATAAGCGATCCATTTCAGCATAATATCCATATCAAATATTTTCCTTCATATAGGATAGGAACTGCTGCCGCAATTCTTTGCTACGATGCCTGCTAAGCGGCAATTCCTCTCCATTTTCTAAAGTAACAGTATCTTTAAAAATATTACGTATATGTTTTAGATTAACAACATAACTTTTATGAATCCTGAAAAAACTCTGTTCACTCAGTGACTCCTCCACCTCACTGATTTTCCCCGTAAAAGTTGTTTTTCCCCCCAGATGGCAAACCGATAAAGTACGCATATTAGATTCGAAATAATAAATATCAGTAGTTTTTATTTTAAACAATCCTTTTTCATTGGTAAAACTGAAATATTTATTCTGTAACCTGGCTATTGATGTCAAAATAGTCCGTACTTCCTGTAAAAAATAAGCTTTATCTACTGGCTTCAAAATATAACGATAGGCATTTACCTGATAACCGTCCATCGCATATTCAACAGTTCCCGTTACGATTAAAATCGGCACTTCGCTGTCATATTTCCTGATCAGCCTTGCTGTTTCAATACCATTTAATGGCTTCATCAGCATGTCCAATATGATGATATCAAATTTACGCCCCCGTTCATACTGGTGTACCAGTTCCCGTCCGTTCAAAAAAGGCACACTTTCCAGCTGTAATCCCGATCTTTTGATCTCTGATAAATAACCGGTCAATATTTCTACAGCCTGCCATTCATCATCGCACAAAGCAATATAAAACATCTTCTCACCTCCGTTCCTAACTGGTAATTATATTTTTATTATAACATCTGTATCTTGAACTAATCGCTACGATTATGACACTGGAAGTGCCGATTTTGCTGCTATAAAATTTAACCCGTACCTGATATTACATCGAATATATCAATTATGAAATTTTTATCGTAACACGATTTACTTTAAGCTATAGTAAAGCTGTACAAAGTTACTACCCTTCTCTAAATTATTCGAATATTTAGACATCGTTTCATGTTTCTCATTATCTTTACTCAAAGGAGGGCTTTTACATGTCAGCATCAAACCAAAAAGGCAGTATGCAAAAAACACTGTCACTCTGGAATTTTTTTACAATCGGTTTCGGAGCTATTATCGGAACCGGCTGGGTTTTGATGGTAGGCGACTGGATGATCATTGGCGGAGGTCCTGTAGCAGCTATGATCGCCTTTATTATTGGAGCTGTATTTCTACTGCCTATCGGAGCTGTATTCGGAGAACTTACTGCAGCAATCCCTATTTCCGGCGGCATCGTTGAATATGTAGACCGTACTTATGGAAATACCATGTCCTATATTACCGGCTGGTTCTTGGCTTTAGGCAATGCAATCCTCTGTCCATGGGAAGCAATTGCTATTTCAACGCTCGTTTCAGATATGTTCGGAGATTTATTTCCAATCCTCCGTTCAATTAAGCTCTATTCAATTATGGGCGCTGATGTCTACCTGCTTCCCACTGTTATTGCTCTGAGTTTTGCTGTTTATGTAATCATCCAAAATTTTCGTGGTGCTTCCGCAGCGGCAAGCCTACAGGCATTTCTTACTAAAGCCCTGCTCTGTGGAATGATTCTTGCTATGGGTATCTCACTTGTTAAAGGCGGCCCTGAGAACATCCAACCAATTTTTGCCAGTGTTGAAGGTGCGGCTTCATCAACTTCAGCTTCAACTATGTTTGCCGGTATCATCTCGGTTCTTGTTATGACACCATTCTTTTACGCAGGTTTCGACACTATTCCTCAACAGGCAGAAGAAGCCGCTAAAGATCTCGACTGGAACAAATTTGGGCGTGTTATCAGTCTAGCACTGCTAGCCTCCGGCGGTTTTTATATGGTCTGCATCTATTCCTTTGGCAGTATCATACCCTGGACTGATTTTGTAAAAAGTTCTGTTCCTGCTTTAGCTTGTTTGAAAACAATAAATATTTTTTTGTATATCGCAATGCTCTGCATTGCCACAATCGGGCCTATGGGTCCCATGAATTCTTTTTATGGTGCTACAAGCCGTATTATGCTTGCTATGGGACGTAAAGGCCAACTGCCCAGATCTTTTGCTGAAGTAGACCCTGTTTCAGGAACTCCCAAAACAGCTAATATTCTCTTAGCCGTTTTAACTGTTATCGGCCCATTTCTAGGAAAAAAGATGTTAGTACCACTGACTAATGTCTCAGCTCTGGCTTTTATTTTCGCCTGTACTATGGTCAGTTTCTCCTGTTACAAAATGCGCCTTACAGAACCTGATCTTCCCAGACCTTATAAAGTACCAGGCGGAAAATTTGGCATCTCACTGGCCTGTCTTGCAGGATCACTGATCGTACTTCTGATGATAGTTCCCGGAAGCCCCGCTACACTAAATGCCGTAGAATGGAGTATCGTTTTGGGATGGCTGGCTATAGGCCTGATTATCAAAACTTTGCACCGAAATAAAACCTCTGGATCTACAACAATTTCGATATCCATAGATGACACACAGATTCATAAATAACTTTAATTAAAAACCATATTCACAAAAAATAAGGGGGTATTTATCATGAAAAAAATCGCTTTAGTTGGAGGTTATCTCATTGATGGCACCGGTAGAGAACCACTTGTAAACTCATTAGTCTTGGTCGAAGGCAAAAAAATAACCTATGCCGGACCTGCCAAGCAAATCTCTCCTGAATATGAACAGATCGATATTAATGGCAAAACTATCATGCCAGGACTTATTGATACGCACTTGCACTTTTCCGGCAACTTGACCGATGACGATACCGAGTGGGTTTTAGAAGATCGCGTTCAAAAAACGGTAGTAGCTGTACAACAGGCCCACGAATGTTTGGAAAATGGTTTGACTACAGTCGGAGAAATCTCTTATTCAGGCCTTGCAATCCGAAATATGGTAGAAAAAGGTATTATGCAGGGACCACGTGTCGTCGGTACAGGATTAGGCTTCTGCCGTACCTGCGGCCACGGAGATTCTCATAAACTTCCTATTTGGTATAATGAACAATCTCATCCATGGGCTGAACGTGTAGACGGCCCCTGGGAACTGCGTAAAGCTGTCCGCAAAAGACTGCGTGAAAATCCTGACGCTATCAAAATCTGGTCTACCGGCGGCGGCATTTGGCGCTGGGATCAAAAATTAGACCAGCATTATACCTTTGAAGAAATCAAGGCTGTCGTTGACGAATGCAATATGGTCGGTATCCCAGTCTGGTCTCACGCCGAAGGTTACGGTGGCGCCCTTGATTCTGCAAAAGCCGGAGTTCATCTGATTATCCATGGACAGACCTTAAATGATGAATGTCTTGATATCATGGCTGAAAAAGGGATTTACTTCTGCCCAACAATCCAATTCCTTAACGAATGGTTCAAAACATACGCGCCGCCATACATCCCAGAGGTACACGATCAGTATTCCGGAGCAACTGTTGCAGAAAAAGAACTGAACCGTGTTTACGCCAATCTGCGTAAAGCAAAATCCAAAGGCATAGGGTTAACCATTGGCTCTGATAGCTTCTGTTCCAGCCTTACACCTTACGGGACCACTGCTATCGGCGAAATGTATTCTTTCGTAGAAAAAGCCGGCATTTCAGAAATGGATACTATCGTTGCAGCAACAAAAGTAGGTGCTGAAATGCTGAAGGTCGATACAATAACCGGTACTTTAGAAGTCGATAAGTTTGCTGATATCCTTGTCCTAGATGGCAATCCTTTAGAAAACATACGCGCTGTTGCAGTTAACAATATGAAAATTATCATGAAAGAAGGTACAATCATAAAACAATAACCTTCTGCAGCTACTTGGGTAACATTATCATCCTCCTACATAAGTTTCTCAAGCAAACGGAAGGGAAATTCCCTTCCGTTTGCTACTTTACAGTAAAAAAGTCTGCCGCATGAGCGACAGACTTTCATAAAAAAATATTTTCTTATACAGTGCCTTCTTCCAAAATTCCCAGCTTACGGCGCCAGTAACGTGAATAAACCGCCCCAGCAGGATTATTTGCTAAAACCCTGTCCTTAGTAATTATACTGGAAACCGGCACTTTGGATTCCATGGTAAAAAGCATATCGTGACCTACGCAAAGCCCTACGATAAAATTCAATTCTGTACCGCCTTCATTCAGCAGGCGGGCCTGCACTTTAGGATTGCACATAGCTTCACGCTGTCCGGGTTTGATTTTTTCCAGTTCCAGCAGATCTTTATCGACGGAACAGACTTTGCAGCATACCGATTGAACATCCAGCCCTTCATTCTTAAAATACTGGGCACAAAAATGAGCTTCATTGGCTAAACCGATGCAAAAGGCTATCCCGACTTTTTTTACACCCATCTCTTTAGCGAAAAATACGCTTTCTTCCAACCGTGTCATTTTCAAATAATTGCGGCTCTCTGTCGCAGACGACGCTCGCATCATTTTTTTATCTTCGTCGGTATAATACTCGCTGATTTCTTCATGAGTCAGACGAGTACAGTTCTGACCGCTGGTATAACATTTGTGATGAGGGCAAAAAGCACAGTTCATAAGTCATTCCTCCTATCATAGGCTGATGTTTATCTGTAAGTATTCGCCGCTCAAACAGCAAATCCTTTTTCTAATTTTAATATAGCAAGCAACAGCTCTGATTTCCTGCTCTGCAACACTCTTTTAACTGGAAATAAATCCTAATTTATGATATTATAGTTGTTGTATTTTTCAACATTTATCCTTACGTAAAATCTATTTTTATAAGCAGGTAACCATGCAGCAGAATTCTTTTTCTTATCCGGCCATGCTGGACTTAAAAAATAAAAAATGTGTCATTATCGGCGGTGGTAAAGTAGCCGTCCGTAAAGCGCTGCCATTGATCGAAGCAGGTGCGGACCTGACTGTGATCGCACCTGCGGCTGACCCGCAGCTGTTGACTTTAGCAAAGACCGGACTGCTGCAGCTGGAACTGCGCGCTTATGCAGACAACGATCTCATTGATGCTTTTGTAACGATTGCAGCAACCGACGATTTTCATATCAACAGAAAAATCGCTGCTGCTGCACCCTGTCTCTGTAATGTTGTTACAGAACCGTCATTAGGTAACTTCAGTGTGCCTTCAACCGTAAAAAACGGGGCTTTGACATTTACTCTGTCTACCGGAGGTATGCCCGCTTTGACGCGGGTACTGTCACAGGACCTTAGGGCATATTATGGCTCTGATTTTGCCGAATTCAACGAATTCTTACAACAACTTCGACGAGAACTAAAAACAATAGCTACTACACCTGAAAAGCGTACTGCTTTCTGGCGCCAGACTTTAAACCAATCCGTCATCGGCCTGCTTCATGCAGGTAAGCTTGACCAAGCAAAGGAGATCATTACTGATGCAGCTAATCGTTTTAGGCTTGAATCACAAAACAGCCCCCGTTGAGATCCGTGAACGTTTCAATTTTTCACAGGATAGAACGGTTCGTGTGCTGCGCCGGCTGCGCAATAACGACAACCTCAACGAAGCAGTTTTACTTTCAACCTGCAACCGTACTGAACTTTATATGGTGCTGGAAGATCCTGCTGCCGGATTACATTTTATCCGTACTTTGCTGCGCCATTTGGCAGGTGAACAATATAAACCCGACTATTTCTATAATCTGACCGGCATTAATTGCGTCCGTCATCTGTTTAAAGTCGCTTCCAGCCTTGACTCACTCATCATCGGGGAAGGCCAGATCCTGAGCCAGATTAAAAATGCATATCATCTGTCCCGCAGCTGCGGTATGACAGACACTTTGTTCAACACCTTATTTAATCGTGCTATCGCCGTCGGCAAGCGTGTACGTACAGAAACAAAGATCGCCTACAGTTCTGTTTCTGTTTCTTCCGCCGCGGTAGATCTGGCTATCGACGTTGTCGGCGATCTGACTAAAGCCAATATTTTAGTATTGGGTGCCGGCAGAATGAGTGAACTGACCGCCCGCCATTTGATTGATAAAGGCGCTAAAACTATCTTTGTCAGTAACCGTAATCTGTCTCACGCTCAAGAACTGGCAGAAAAATTTAACGGTACTGCGATCCCGTATAACGAATTTATGCATCAGGCGATAACCTCTGATATCATTATCACTTCTACAGGAGCTCCTCACTATGTTATAACAGAACAGGGTGTACGCGATATTATTCCTAAACGCAGCGGCAAACCGCTTATTTTAGTTGATATTGCCGTTCCCCGTGACGTTGATCCTCTGGTTGGAGATATAGAAGGCGTTACCCTGTATAATATCGACGATCTGGAAGGCGTTGTCGATATGAATAAGAATTTCCGATCTTCTGAAGCCAAGGTGGCTGAAGCAATTATTGACGAAGAAATAACGGCACTGAAAGAACGGCTGCGCTATCTGACGATGCGGCCTGTAATGGTTCAGCTGCATGAAAAAATGAATTTTCTGCGGCAGAAGGTTTTAAAACGGGCATTTGCCAAACTGCCAAATCTTACTGATAAAGAACGCCGTATCATCGATATCATGACTCAGCGCCTGGAACACAAATTCCTGCGCGAACCAATGACAGCTATGAACAGTGCTGCCGGAACGGCAGATGAAGAACGTTACAGAGATATGATCTGCGAGTTATTTTTACTCAACGATTCGGGAGAGGACTATATAGGTGATGAAAACAAATTTGATTATTGGGACTAGACAGAGCCTGCTGGCTCTGTGGCAAAGCAATCATATTGCCGACCTTCTGCGCAGGCAATATCCGGAATGTACTGTAACTTTAAAAAAAATCATTACCAAGGGAGACCGTATCCTTGATGTACCGCTGGCCAAAATCGGCGGCAAGGGACTTTTTACCAAGGAACTGGAAACTGCTCTTCTAGAAGGTGAAATTGATCTTGCCGTCCACAGTCTGAAAGATATGCCTACTGTTCTGCCGGAAGGCCTGTGCCTGACAGCGGTTACCAAGCGGGCTAATGCTGGCGACGCTTTTGTCAGCAATAAATATGCTTCTATCGAAACACTGCCGCAGGGAGCAGTTCTGGGTACTTCCAGTCTGCGCCGCAAAGCCCAGCTTTTGTCAGCACGCCCGGATCTGAAAATCGTAGATTTACGAGGCAACGTCGATACGCGTCTGCGGAAGCTTGACGACGGCCAAATGGATGCTATAATCCTTGCTGCGGCAGGATTGACTCGTCTCGGATATACCGATCGGATCAGAGAAATAATCCCCCATAATTTCTGCTTACCCGCAGTTGGACAAGGCGCTTTGGCAATCGAATGCCGCACCGATAATACAGAAGTAAGAGCTATGCTTAATTTTTTAAATGACCAGCCTACCAAACAGGCTACTGATGCCGAACGTGCTTTTTTAGGGCTCATTGAGGGCGGCTGCCAGGTCCCTATTGGTGTACATGCTGTCACTGAAGGAGATTCTGTATCTATTGAAGCAATCATCGCATCTCTGGACGGAAGCACTGTTTTACGCGATACGATCAGAGGCCAGGCTGTAAACGCTGCAGAACTTGGAAAAGAACTTGGCAATAAAATGTTAGATCAGGGCGGCCGTGCAATCCTCGCCGAGATCATGTAAGGAGAGAAATTAATGACAAAACAGGGAAAAGTTTACTTGATCGGTGCAGGCCCCGGTGATCCCGGTCTGCTTTCAATCAAAGCCATGGAATGCTTGCAAACAGCCGACGCTGTCGTTTACGACCGTTTGGCAGATCCGAGAATTTTAGCTTATGCTAAAGACGACGCAGAAATGGTCTATGTCGGTAAAGCTTCTGCCAACCATACAATGCGTCAGCCAGATATCAATAAACTGCTGGTAAAGCTGGCAGCCGAAGGTAAGACTGTTGCCCGCCTCAAAGGCGGTGATCCTTTTGTTTTCGGACGCGGCGGTGAAGAAGCTATTGAACTTTTAGAAGCCGGACTGCCATTTGAATTCGTTCCCGGCGTAACTTCTGCCATCGCAGTTGCCGAATACGCAGGCATTCCTGTCACCCATCGTCACGTAGCCACTTCCTTTGCAGTCATTACCGGCCACGAAGACCCTACCAAAGGCGAATCAACTATTAACTGGAGCGGTCTTGCTACCGCTGTTGATACTTTAGTTTTCCTGATGGGTGTCGAAAATCTTACTAATATTACAAAAAATCTCATCGCCAACGGGCGCAGCGCCGATACTCCGGCAGCAGTCATTCGCTGGGGCACCAAACCGGAACAGCGCACTCTGATCACTACTGTCGGTACTGCTGCTGCCGACGTTGCCGCGGCAAATCTGAAACCGCCGGCAATTTTTATCGTCGGTAATGTTGTCAAACTGCGCGAGCAGCTGCAGTGGTTCGATAACAAACCTCTCTTTGGCAAAACAATCGTAGTAACCAGAGCCCGCGCGCAGGCCAGTGCTTTGACCAGGCAGCTGGAAGCCGCTGGTGCTCGTGTAATCGAGGCTCCGGCAATCAAAATCATCCCCCCGGAAGATTATACCCCGCTGGATAAAGCAATCGAAAACATCAAAACCTACAAATGGCTGATCCTGACCAGTGCTAACGGCGTTACCTCTTTCTTCAATCGCCTTGATAATGCCGGATTAGATTCCCGTTCCCTGTCTGACATTAAAATAGCCGCTATCGGCAGTGAAACGGCGAAAGCTTTAAAAAACTATGGCATCTCCGCCGATTTAGTGCCCCCAGCCTTCAAGGCTGAAGAACTGGCCGAAACCCTGTCAGCAGAAGTGCAAGTTGGTGATAAAATCCTGCTGGCACGCGCTAAAGTAGCCCGTGAAGTATTACCGGAAAGCCTGCGTGCTTTAGGAGCCAGCGTTGATGTTGTAACTGCCTATGAAACTGTTACCGCTCTGGATAACAAAGAAGAATTGCTGACTGCTCTGCAAAACGGAGAAGTTGATCTTGTTACTTTTACCAGTTCCTCAACTGTTACTAATCTTTTGGCATCCTTAGGCGATCAAAGAGAACTTATCAATAATATTCCAGCAGCGGCTATTGGACCTGTTACCGCCGAAACCTGCCGCCAAAATAATCTTGAACCTGACATCATAGCTGAAACATTTACTATTGCAGGTTTGACAGACGCTATTCAAAGATATTATAAGGAGTGATCAGTATGGGCTTTCCTATTTACCGTCCCCGCCGCCTGCGCGCTACAGAAAACCTGCGCAGCATGATCCGCGAGACTGAACTTTCCGTTAAAGACCTCATTTATCCGTTATTCGTCGTCCCGGGCACCGGTGTAAAAAATGAAATTGAATCGCTGCCGGGCAATTACCATTGGTCCTTAGACCGTTTGCCGGAAGTTTTACAGGAAATCAGCGAACTTGGAATTCCTGCCGTTATACTGTTTGGTATCCCCTCTTATAAAAATGCTGTCGGCAGCAGCGCCTGGGATGCAGAAGAACCTGTACAGCAGGCCTGCCGCCTGATCAAAAACACCTATCCCGAACTGGTAATCGTCACCGATGCCTGCCTGTGTGAATATACAGAACATGGCCATTGCGGCGTTCTGGAAAACGGCTGTACTGTAAACAATGATGAAACGCTGCCGCTTTTAGCTAAAATCGCAGTTTCCCACGCTCAAGCTGGCGCTGATGTCATTGCGCCATCCAATATGATGGACGGTTATGTCAAAGTTATGCGTGAAGCCTTAGACGAAGCAGGTTTCAGCAATGTGTCCCTGATGGCTTATTCAGCTAAATACGCTTCAGCCTATTATGGCCCTTTCCGCGCTGCAGCGGATTCCACTCCCTCTGCAGGCGACCGCAAAGGCTATCAGATGGATCCGGGCAACAGTGACGAAGCTCTGCGTGAAGTTGCTCTTGATATCGAAGAAGGCGCAGATATCGTTATGGTAAAACCCGCTTTGGCTTTTATGGATATCATCAGCCGTGTCAAAGAAACATTTAACCGCCCTTTATGTGTTTATAATGTCAGCGGTGAATACGCTATGGTCAAAGCAGCAGCAGCAAAAGGCTGGATCGATGAACAGCGTATCGTTATGGAAACGATGCTCGGTTTTAAACGTGCCGGCGCCAAAATGATCATCACCTATCATGCTCTCGACGTAGCCAAGTGGCTGCTGGGCAAATAAGGAGGCCGCATATGGATCACAGCAAATCTCAGGCAGCTTTTACCGAAGCCAAACAATACATTCCCGGCGGCGTCAACAGCCCCGTTCGTTCCTTCCGCAGTGTTGGCGGTGTTCCGCCTGTCATTGCCAAAGGCAGCGGCAGCAAACTCACCGACATCGACGGCAACGAATATATCGATTATGTACTTTCTTACGGTCCTTTACTTTTAGGGCATGCACACCCGCAGGTCACCGAAGCCATCCAAACTGCAGCCGCCAAAGGCTCATCCTATGGCGCGCCGACCCTTGCTGAAACAGAGCTTGCCAAACTTCTCTGCACACTTGTCCCTTCTATGGAAATGGTACGTATGGTCAACAGCGGAACAGAAGCTACCATGAGTGCTCTGCGTTTAGCACGCGCTTATACAGGACGTGAAAGCATAGTTAAATTTATAGGCTGTTATCATGGCCATCACGACAGCCTGCTGGTCAAAGCCGGCAGCGGCGCAGCTACTTTAGGCGTTCCTGACAGCCCCGGTGTTCCTAAAGGCGTTGCCGCCAATACCATCACTGTTTCTTTTAACGACCGGGCTGCCCTGGAAGCTGCTTTTGCTGCTAACGGCAGCGATATTGCCGCCGTTATCATGGAGCCAACTCCCGGCAACATGGGACTGGTATTACCGCAGGACGGCTATCTGGAATTCATTCGCTCCATCACAAAAAAATATGGAACACTGCTTATCTGTGATGAAGTCATGTCTGGCTTCCGCAGCAGTGAAAAATCTTCTCAGGGCCTCTACGGCATTGATCCTGATATCACCTGTCTGGGCAAAGTTATCGGCGG
>UMIJ01035062.1_pt1 | contig 11911 bp, 10 predicted proteins | sample 1965741 | NCBI WGS metagenome assembly UMIJ01 (sample SAMEA4836121, study PRJEB28245) | human gut metagenome | biome: gut microbiome; material: fecal sample | place: Denmark | collected 2008
GAAACAGTATCTCCACGAAGAAGGGATCAACGTCCGTCTCTGACGGCTACGGCAGAAAACAACCGTTTCCTTATAGGGAAACTCTCGTTACATGCCGATGAAACTGTTGTTACATACCTATGGAACTGTTGTACCATGCCTATGAAACCGAAAACGGATGCTGAAAGATAAAGAAACGCATACGGATGAATTAAGAACAATATAATAGTCAGATAAAAAATGAAATTAGATTTTGAAAAAATGGGCGGCCTGATTCCCGCCATCGTTCAGGACTACAACACAAACAAGGTATTGATGTTGGGCTTTATGAACGAAGAAGCTTACGAAGAAACAAAAACGACCGGTAAAGTGACATTCTTCAGCCGAACGAAAAACCGTATCTGGATGAAAGGTGAAACCAGCGGAAACACCCTGCAGGTAGTCACCATCGCAGCTGACTGCGACAACGACACACTGTTGATCAAGGCTATTCCCGCCGGTCCCGTATGCCATACAGGCGCCGACACTTGTTTCGGCGAAAAGAATGTGGAAGATATCATGTTCTTCAAATACTTGCAGAACTTCATCGAACAGCGTCGCCAGGAAATGCCGGAAGGTTCTTACACCACTACCCTGTTCCAGAAAGGTATCAACCGCATGGCACAGAAAGTAGGCGAAGAAGCCGTCGAAACAGTTATTGAAGCGACTAACGGGACAGACGAGCGCCTCGTTTATGAAGCTGCCGACATGATCTACCACCTGATCGTATTATTGACAAGCAAAGGACTTCGAATCGAAGACCTCGCACGCGAACTAAAAAGCAGACATAAAGGATAATAACAATGGAAGAGACAACCCTGCTCAAACTGGATAAAGTGGAAATCTGCCGTGAAGAGAATGTGATCCTTCATGAAGCTTCCTTTACGCTCCACAATGGAGAATTTGTGTATGTGATCGGAAAAGTCGGTTCCGGCAAGAGCAGTCTGTTGAAATCTTTGTACTGCGAAATTCCCATCAACCAAGGGGACGCATGGCTGCTGGACTATAACCTCTGCAAGATGAAACGGAAAGACATTCCTTACTTGCGTAGGAAATTAGGAATTGTCTTTCAGGACTTCCAGCTTCTGACCGATCGCTCGGTACACAAAAACCTCGAATTCGTCCTGAAAGCAACCGGATGGAAAAAGAAAAGCGAGATAAAAGAACGTATCGACAACGTGCTGTTTCAAGTCGGAATGCAGGACAAAGGCTACAAGATGCCGCACGAGCTTTCGGGAGGCGAACAGCAGCGTATCGTGATCGCTCGCGCTTTGCTGAATGATCCGGCATTGATCCTTGCAGACGAGCCGACCGGAAATTTAGACCCGGAGACAAGCGGGCAAATCGTACAACTGCTGCACGACATTTGCCGCAAAGGAACGGCCGTCGTCATGACGACTCACAACTACACGCTGGTACATAATTATCCCGCGCGTATAGTAAAATGTGAGAATGCCTGCCTAAGTGATGTTGGAGAATAATTTTTTATGTAACTTTGCACACGCATTTAAAGCGAAGAAGAACAAATTAATATAGTAAAAGAAAATGAAAGTTTTAAAGTTTGGCGGTACTTCTGTGGGATCTGCACAGAGAATGAAAGGTGTAGCAAAACTGATTACGGGAGAACGTAACATTGTAGTCTTGTCTGCCATGTCCGGTACAACCAACTCATTGGTTGAAATCTCGGATTACTTGTACAAGAAAAACCCTGACGGAGCAAACGAAGTCATCAATAAACTGGCTCAGAAATATTATGGCCATATTGAAGAACTCTACAGCACCGACGAATATAAGCAGAAAGCCAAAGAACTGATAAAACATCATTTCGATCATATCCGCACGTTTACGAAAGATCTTTTCACACTGTTTGAAGAAAAGGTTGTCCTGGCTCAGGGCGAACTGATTTCTACCGGTATGATGAACCTCTATCTGAACGAATGCGGCGTGAACTCCGTTCTGATTCCGGCATTGGATTATATGCGTACTGACAAGAACGCAGAACCGGACCCTGTGTATATTAAAGAAAAACTTGTCAAATTATTAGACGAACACAAAGACGCAGACCTCTTCATCACACAAGGCTACATCTGCCGAAATGCCTACGGCGAGATCGACAACCTGCAGCGTGGCGGTAGCGACTACAGCGCCTCTCTGATCGGTGCGGCTATCGGCGCAGAAGAAATTCAGATATGGACAGACATCGACGGTATGCACAACAACGATCCGCGTATCGTTGAAAAGACATCGCCGGTTCGCCACCTGCATTTCGAAGAAGCTGCCGAACTGGCCTACTTCGGGGCCAAGATCCTGCATCCTACCTGCATCCTACCGGCCAAGCTGAATAACATCCCTGTCCGTTTGTTGAACACGATGCAGCCGGAAGCTCCGGGCACCATGATTTCCAACATGACGGAAAAAGGAAAAATCAAAGCTGTCGCCGCAAAAGACAATATCACTTCCATCAAGATCAAGAGCGGCCGTATGCTGTTGGCTACCGGATTCTTGCGTAAGGTGTTCGAAATATTCGAAAACTACCAGACTCCTATCGACATGGTAACGACTTCCGAAGTAGGCGTTTCCGTTACGATCGACAATCGCAAACATCTGGAAGAGATTGTGGACGACCTGAAAAAATATGGAACGGTTACGGTGGACGAAGATATGGTGATCGTTTGCGTAGTAGGCGATTTGGAATGGGACAATGTCGGTTTCGAAGCCCGCATTGTCCAGGCAATGAAGGATGTCCCGGTACGAATGATCTCGTACGGAGGTAGCAACTACAACGTCTCGCTCCTTGTTAAAGCTTCCGACAAAACACGAGCATTGCAAGCATTAAGCGATCATTTATTCAACAATAAAGCATAAACAAAAAAGATGGCGTATCGAATCAATCAATACGCCATCCTTTTTCATAAGGTACAACAAAAAAGAAAGGGCCGTCTTCACAGATGACCCTTTCTGACCAAAACCTTAACTATGAAAAAATTTACGTGCTACAAATATAGATATACTTTTTTAATTACCAAAAGAAATTCAAAAAAAATGATATTAAAAGGTACATTTCCTATAGAAAAGTTCAAATCACTGGAAACTCCCTTCTATTTTTACGATATAAAGCTGCTGAAAGAAACGCTCAATATGGTGAAAACGGAAGCCGGAAAGTATGGCTATCATGCCCACTATGCAGTCAAGGCGAACGCTAATCCCCGTATCTTGTCTGTTATCGCTGAATACGGCCTGGGAGCCGATTGTGTGAGTGGCGGTGAAATACAGGCTGCACTCGATGCAGGTTTCCCTGCCTGCAAAATCGTTTATGCCGGTGTCGGCAAAGCAGATTGGGAGATCAACTTAGGGCTGGACAACGATATTTTCTGCTTCAACGTAGAATCGGCTGCCGAATTGGAAATCCTGGACGAACTGGCTACCGCCAAAAACAAAGTAGCCCCGATCGCCCTCCGTATCAACCCGGAAGTAGATGCTCATACACATGCCAAGATTACAACCGGCATGAAGGAAAACAAATTCGGTATCAACCTGAGTCAGCTCGGACAGGTGTTGGACTTGGTCAGCCACCTGGAACATATTAAACTGATCGGCATCCATTGCCATATCGGTTCACAGATTACAGACATGGCTGCTTTCCGTGGCTTGGTAATCCGTGTCAATGAAATTCAGGAAGAACTGGAAGCGCGTGGAATAAAAGTTGAGAATCTGAATTTCGGTGGTGGTCTCGGAATCGATTACTATCACCCGAATCATTTGCCTATCCCGGCATTCGACAACTATTTTGCCGTATTCAACAAACTGTTGCAACTTCGTCCGGGACAGCAAGTTCATTTCGAGCCGGGACGTTCCATCGTCGCACAATGTGGTTCGCTAATTTCTAAAGTGCTGTATGTGAAAGTCGGTGAAACGAAGAAATTCTGTATTTTAGACGCCGGCTTCACCGAGCTGATCCGCCCAGCCATGTACGACGCATACCACCGCATGGAAAATATCACCAGCGACGAAGAAGTTGAAGTTTATGACGTTGTCGGCCCGATCTGCGAATCGTCCGACGTATTCGGTAAAGATGTCGAACTGAACCGTGCCCACCGTGGCGACCTGATCGCCCTCCGTTCCGCAGGCGCTTACGGCGAAGTGATGGCTTCGCAATATAACTGCCGGAAATTGCCTGTGGCTTATTACTCGGATACGTTATAAGCCGTATGATTTCCTTCTTCCCTTTTAATATGTGGAGTCAAAAATGAAATGAACTCCGAAAATTGTTTATCTAATTTTCGGGGTTCATTCCATTTTTGACACATTTCCACTTTTCAGATCTTTACTTCTGCTTTTCAGCCCATTCCAAACGGCGCTGATCAGGAAGTTGCTTCACTTGGAAATTCTCAAATATTGCCTTAAAGCCTTTTCCATCAGGAGAAGCCCCCATCAGTCCGACCATCACCGGACAGTTATCCTGCAACCAGCAAGTACGCATCATTGTATAACTCCGATCATCCAAAGAATAGAAAATTTGATCAAAAGTAGTCACATATTCGCCTGTGATTTTGACACTTCACTAAACAGCCGTTGCTCCTAAAAAGGAGATTATTTGAAAAAACGCCCTCTTCGCCGGATAAGATGTAAGAACAGGGCATAAAAGTATCCCTGTCAGGGCAGATAAACATCTCTCTATCTCCGGCAGGAATCCACGAAGATCCGGGTCTGCACCTCTCCCACATCCGGATGTCCGCACCTCTTACACCCGAGTCTCGAATTGCTTTCCAAATTGTTTTTGGCAAAAGAAAAGCCTGCCTTGATGAAAAAAGAAGCCGTTTTAACATATTCTGCGCCTATTCATGATCGGTCTTTGTTTTTTACTGTAGATTGAGACACTGTATGTTAGTGTTTTTACCATGATAGTTATGATAGATGAATGATAGTATAAAAATGGCAACTATCATAGTGCAACGTATTGTACAAAAGCAATATACAAACAATTATGACAGTATGATGGTATTTCTGCAAACATACTTATATGTTTGTCCGTATCGGTGGCAAAAGCAGATGGGCACTTTATGATTTTTGTGCGGTTGCTCTACTAACGTAAACAATAAATCCAAAAATCATCCGTACATTTGCACTACCAACAAAGACAATATAATATCGATGAGCGAAAATTTACTTACATTCTCTACCCTTGAACTACTCCTGGCCGGAATTACAGGTGTGTTGTTTATCATACAAATACTTTATTATCTGGTTACATATGCACGCCCGTTACGTGCCGCAAAGACAGCCGGAAGCACGGAACAGGCTACGGTGGACAAAGAAACCCAACCTGTCTCTGTCATTGTTTATGCTCACGGCGAACCAGAAGATTTACGCAATAATCTGCCGGTATTGCTGAACCAGGATTATCCGGATTATGAGGTCATTGTCGTCAACGATGGTTCCGATGCCGACAGTGAAGACATTTTGAAACTATTTTCAAATGAATACAAGAACCTCTATTATACATACGTGCCTGTAGACACTCAATACCTGAGCCATAAAAAACTTGCGCTCACTATGGGAATCAAGGCTGCCCGACATGACATCCTCCTTTTCACCGAAGCAGACTGCCGTCCGATCAGTCCTAAATGGATCAAGGCAATGGTCGATTCCTATAATCCCGAAACAGATATTGTTTTAGGTTTTTGCGCGTATCGCCATACAAAAGGGTTCCTACACAAGCTCATTGCTTATGATAACCTGACCAATGGATTACAAATGATATCTTCGGCCCTCTCCCATCGTCCTTTCACCGGAAACGGCCGAAACCTTTCCTATCGCAAGAAACTATTCTTTGACCACAAAGGTTACTCCAAGTCCCTCAACCTTCATGCCGGAGCAGATGATCTGTTCATCAACGAAGTCTCGAATTCCACCAATACACAAGTACAACTCTCGTCTGATTCCATCATCGAGATGAACAAAATAGAGGATTCCGGAACCTGGAGAGAAATGAAAGTCTCCCGCTCCGCTACCAAACGTTTTTACAAAGGATGTTCCTTAACTTTTTACCGGATGGAAATCGTCAGTTATCTGTTTTTCGGGATTGCGGCAATTTCCACCTTCATCGCCGGGCTTTTAGGAAACTGGCTACTTTCGATACTGGCAGGATTACTTTTGATCTTCCGGTTCACAGTCAAAGCGTTCGTTTATAAAAAATCAGCTCTACTCCTGCAACAAAACCCGTTGACCGTCTGGCTTCCCTTGCTGGAAATCGCTCAACCGGCCTATGACATATATGTCCGTATCTACAGAATGTTCAACGGGAAAAAAGATTTTACCAATAATGTAGCATAAAACAATATGCCAATCAGACAATATACCAATTGGCACATTATTATTCAAACCGAATACTTTTTGCCGGATGGATTTTGGTTATCAGATAAGAAGGTCCGAGCATCATTAACATAGCAGCGGTCAATGTACCGATGTTCAGCAAAACAATGGAAAAGACGGTCAAGTCGATAGGAACCGCATCCAAATAATAAACGGACGGATCGAGCTTTACAACACGAAAATAAGATTGAACGAGGCAAAGTACGATTCCGATCAAATTGCCCCATATCATCCCTTTTCCAATCAGAAAAAAGGATATATAGAGGAATATCTTGCGGATACTGGTGTTATTTTCACCCAAAGCTTTCAAAATACCGATCATGTTCGTCCGTTCCAAAATAATAATCAACAGCCCCGAAATCATGGTGAAGCCGGCAACGGCCAGGATCAGTACCAAGATCACCACCACGTTGATATCCTGCACCTCCAGCCAGTCGAATATCATCGGATTCAGTTCTTTGATGGAGCGGGTATAATATGTGTTGCCATTCCGGTCCTGCTTCTCGGCAATATCAAAATACAAATCTTCGGCAATCCGGTCCAAATGATCATAATCAGCCACTTGCAATTCCAAACCGCTCACCTCGTCGGGTGCCCAACCATTCAAGCGGCGTATCTGACGGATATCAGCTATCACAAACAGCTTGTCATAATCGACAAAACCCGTTTCATAAATACCTGTTATATGGAATTTACGGGCACGCACTTCATCCTGCACAAAATAAGTTAAAAAGGAATCACCCACTTTCAGGCCCAACAGATTAGCCAGGTAACGGGAGATCAACACATCCGTAGACGCCTTATCGGTAGGAAGGGTGAACAGTTCACCCTCTTTCAAATTATTACGGAAAAAAGTCCAGTCGTAGTTCTCATCTACTCCTTTCAGGACAATCCCCTGAAAGTCGGTATCTGTTTTCAGGATTCCCGGCTTCGTAGCAAAAGCCTCCACATGCGTAATGCCCGGAAAAACTTTCAAGTAATCCAGCAACGAGTCGCTTACAGCAATCGGAGTCGATTCATAGGAAGCATTATTATCGAAGTTCGTGATCTGGATATGAGAGCCGAAACCGATCACCTTATTCCGGATCTCCTTCTTAAAACCAATGACTATAGCCACCGAAAGGATCATGACAGCCAGTCCCAAGGCTATTCCGATCATAGCAATACGAACAACAGGAGGAGTAGCCTGCCGGTTTCCCTCTTTGCTGAAATAGATACGTTTTGCTATAAAATACTCTAGGCTCAAAGCAATAGACAATTAACTATTGACAACTGACAATTTTGGATTGACAGGTTTTAATTGTCAATTATTCATTGTCAATTATCAATTCATTTATACTGTTTTCCCCGGATATGCCTCCAGCGCCTTCTGAAGCACCACGAGTGCCTGCGCCAGGTCTTCTTTTTTCAGAACGTAAGCCATACGGACTTCATTCTTCCCCAGCCCCGGGGTCGTATAGAAACCGGAAGCCGGGGCCATCATAACCGTCTGCCCTTCATATTCGAAATCACTCAAGCACCAGGCACAGAACCTATCAGCATCATCCACCGGTAATTTGGCTACCGTATAGAAAGCTCCCATCGGAATCGGAGAATACACCCCCGGAATACGATTCAAGCCGTCGATCAAACATTTACGCCGTTCGACATATTCATCATACGTCTCACGGGCATATTCTTCGGAAGCATCCAAAGAAGCCTCGGCTGCAATCTGACCAATCAGCGGCGGACTCAAACGGGCTTGACAAAACTTCATAACGGCATTGCGGACCTCGGCATTCTTTGTGATCAGCGCACCGATACGGATACCACATTCCGAATAACGCTTCGACACCGAGTCGATCAGCACAACATTTTGTTCGATCCCTTCCAAATGACAAGCGGAAATATAGGGTGAACCGGTGTATATAAACTCACGATACACCTCATCCGAGAACAGATAAAGATCATATTTCTTTACGATATCTCGTATCTGGTTCATTTCACGGCGAGAATATAAATACCCGGTCGGATTATTGGGGTTACAGATCAAGATCGCTTTAGTACGCTCATTGATCAACTCTTCGAATTTTTCTACTTTCGGCAGAGAAAAACCTTCCTCGATCGTCGTCGTTACCGTACGGATCACCGCCCCCGCCGAAATGGCAAAGGCCATATAGTTGGCATAGGCTGGCTCAGGCACGATAATTTCATCACCCGGATTCAGACAACTCAGGAAAGCGAACAATACGGCTTCCGAACCACCAGTCGTAATGATAATATCATCCGCCGCCAGATTTATATCATACTTCTTATAATATCCTACTAATTTTTCACGATAGCTACGATATCCCTGACTGGGACTGTATTCCAACACCGACCGATCGATCGTCCGGATCGCATCCAATGCCGCTTGCGGGGTAGGCAGGTCAGGTTGACCGATATTCAAGTGATAGACATGAACACCTCTCTGTTTGGCAGCATCAGCCAACGGGGCAAGTTTCCGAATTGGGGAAGCCGGCATATCGACTCCTCGTTGTGAAATATTAGGCATTACTATTACGGTTTGTTTTTAGAATGAGGCAAAGGTATACATTTTAGTTGAAAGTTGAAAGTTGAGAGTTGAAAGTTGAGAGCGAAAATAACTTTCAACTTTCAACTCTTTAAATTCCCGGACGCGGTGAATCCTTACTTGCATGCATAGTCGAGATAAAGGCATTCGGGTCGATTTCCTTCACTTCATCTTTCAGGCGGGGCAGGTCTTTACGTTCGGCAATGGTAAAGATGATCTCTTTTTCCTTTCCTTCATACATACCGCGACCATGCAGGAAAGTACCGCGCATCCCCATCTTTCCGACAATCAGTTCTTTTACCTCTTGCGTTTTCTTCGAAACGATAAACACCGCCCGGTTGGGATTCTCGGTCTGAAACATTTCCACCACTTTTCCGAATACGAAGATAGCAAACCAGGAGTACAAAGGCACCGCCCAATCCTGGAATACAAGCAACCCCAACATCACCACAGTCGAGTCTATGACGATAATCATATTGCTTACCTTCAAATTAGAATTTTGGGCGATCACACGGGCCAACACATCCGTACCGGCACTCGTACTCTGCGCACGGAACACACACGTCACTCCAAGTCCTAAAATTGCGCCACCATAAAAACAAGCAATAAAACTGTCATTCTCAACCAAAGGCTGATTGGCAAACAGATATGAAAAACTATCTGTAAAAATGGATATCAAGACAAAAGTCACAATTGTTTTCGGTCCCGATGCCAAACCAAGTTTTTTCATGGCCAAAAGTAACAAAGGCACATTAAAACAAAGAGCAGTCGCTCCCATCGGCAATCCTTCGGGCATAAAGGAGAAAAGCCCCTGCGTCACGTGGTGCAAAACAATCGATATACCATACACCCCTCCCGGTACGATTTTATAAGGTGCAAGAAATAAGCTGTAACTAAGTGCCTGTAAAAAAGCACCGATAACAATCAAAGTGTAGTCTGCTACATTTTTTCTCAGCGTGGTATTAGAAACCAGATTAAGCGGTTGTTCCATGTTTGCGTTACTGTTCGATTTTTGTGTTATTCATTATTTGTTAAAACAGCGCAAAGATAGATAAAAAAGAAGAGATTGTACACATAAAGCATACAATCTCTCCCGCTATCAAAAATAACCTGATTCAGATTGAATTATCAGAAATTCAAAGTGCGGTTATTGTTATTTGTCACATTCAACAGAACCACATATTTGCGATACTGTTCCGGTGTAAGAACCTTCTTCATCAACTTCAGATTTCCATAAACAGCCTGACGCATCTTTTTGTCACGCATTTTTTCACTTGCCCGGAGACTTTCTCCCTGCATATCCAGAAAATACTCGTTGATATTTGCTACTTCATTGGCCTGATAAGAGGACAACTGCAAATAGTTGCTCAATTTTTCAAAGTTAATAGCAAACGGTTCTTTACTCACATTGTTACGGTTCTCGCGTGCAAAACCCATTGTTGCACATAATAAAACGGCTGCAACAGCCATACCTAAACGTCTCATAATACCTAAACATTAAATTGTTAAACCTAAACACAGGGGCCATCTGCCCCTTTCTTTTTACCTTTTATCTTTTCGTTACTACAAATATAACAATATGTTTTATAACATTGTTCTTGAATATACTCAAATATTGTTAACGATTAGCAAATTGGATATTGTTTAACAATTAAGAAATCTTTTTGAAGTACAAATGCAATATTTACTACAAATAAGATACCATATTCTTTATTAATAGACCAAATTAATAAACGCTCCGGTATTAATATCGAAAGCTCCGTTATGGCTACTTGCAAACCAGACGACCTTCTATTTACAGAGCTAGCCTGGGTTGGGACTCCAATTCAAGCAAGAACTTTTTAGCCGAAAGCCCGCCGCCGTAACCTGTCAGCGAACGGTCACTGCCGATCACCCGATGACAGGGTGCGAATATCGATATGGAATTTGCGCCGTTGGCATTGGCAACCGCACGGACAGCTTTGGGCATACCGATACGCAAGGCCATTTCTCCATAAGAGACCGTCTTTCCGAAAGGTATTTTCAACAGTTCGTTCCACACAGCCTTTTGAAAGTCCGTACCAACGAAAAGAAGCGGCAGATCGAACTCTTTACGCTTTCCGGCAAAAAACTCGTCGAGTTGCCTTGCAGCTTTCTCAATTACTTCCGATGTGCCAACCTCGAATTCGGCACACAGCATCCGTTTCAACCGCCGGTCTACATGATCGCGATGTTTTTCCACCTGCCAGTCACATAAGCAGAGTTTATCACCAAACGAACCGAGCAACAGCAGGCCGCAAGGCGATTCGTAATGTTGTACCTTAATACTATTGTTTTTCTCTTTCTTCATTATAAACTTATACTAATAATTTATGCTTCTCATACGAGGGCCTCACCCAACGCAGATAAACGCCAAGCGAAGCCAGGCAACAACCGGCTCCCACTCCATAGGCCACAGCCAATCCGGCACAGGAAGCGATAAAACCGGCCGAAAGCATTCCAATACCGACCCCAAAATCAAAAGAGGTCAGATAAGTAGAGGTCGCCGTACCGCGCATATTATGCGGAGCGACATTGACAAAGAGGCATTGGAAAGCCGGAACCCCTACTCCGTACCCGATGCCAATCATCAAGGCGCAGGCAAAGAAAACCCAAGACTGGTGGACAGTCGCAAACACGGTAAACGTCACCAGCAAGCAGACCGAAGAGCAGACCGACACCCAATGTATCTTCCCATGATCGACCAATCTGCCGGAGATCAGGCGCGACGTTCCTACTCCTATCGCCATATAAATAAAGAAATAGCCCGGATCGGCCACCTCTATTTCCTTTCCGTACAAAACAACAAAAGAGGTAATCATCCCATAAGGAATAGCCACCAGGATATAAGCAAGCGCAGCCGGCAACGCCTTCACCAGGATAAAACGGTCGAGGGAAAAATGCGGCCGCGGCACCTTTTCCCGCTTCGGATAGCGGATCAGGCAAACCGAA
>UMIJ01009379.1_pt1 | contig 11741 bp, 10 predicted proteins | sample 1965741 | NCBI WGS metagenome assembly UMIJ01 (sample SAMEA4836121, study PRJEB28245) | human gut metagenome | biome: gut microbiome; material: fecal sample | place: Denmark | collected 2008
TAATGAAGGAAGGGATCGTGTTATGAAAGAAAAACTTGATTCTGAAAGTCGTGCCGCCATTGTGAAGTATCGTTTGGAACGTGCTTATGAAACCCTGAAAGAAGCTGATTATAACACAGCAGGCGGTTATTATAATGCAGCCGTTAACCGTCTTTATTATGCTTGTTATTATGCTGCTTCTGCACTGTTGTTAAATTGTGAGATAGAAGCCAATACACATAATGGCGTAAAGACACAACTTTCTATGCATTTTGTTCGCACCGGGCATTTGAGCTTAGATCATGGCGCAACCTTTAGCCTTCTATTTGAAAAACGTCAGGCAAGTGATTATAGTGACTTTGCATATTGTGATCTTGCTTTGGTAAATACACTTCGTCCACGGGCTGAAGCCTTTATTAATGCAATGGAACAATTGATAAACAAAGAGTGATGTATCTTGTCTACTCTCAGACAGAATACACCACCTCATGTACCTCCCCCAGCTGCGGAACTTCCAGCTTCCCGAGCATTGTATCCAGTACCGCTTCCGGAACTATAAATTCCCGTTCACAATTTTGTTTCCTCCATACCGCATACGGCTTTTCGATATAAACAATCTTCACTTTAGCCCCGTAAGTGAGGAATAAATCAATCAGTTGCGAGCGCATTTGCTTTGAGGTATTGGTTGCATTCCATACAAAACCTTGCTCTTTACGCAAATAGCTGCGAGCTTCTTCCTTGGCTTCCTGTACCACCCTGCCATTGGCAGCCTTATCCGTAGGGCTGACTTTGTACTTTCGCCGGATAGCATCGAGGCTTATCATAGGAATATCCTGCGGCAATGTACGGATATAATGATCTTTCCCCATCCCCGGCAAACCGGATAATAAGATAACTTCACACCGGAAATTATCATGTGGAATGTAATCTATATACCCATCCTCAGTATGAAAGTACTGAAAGCGGGCATGATCCGTTGCAAAGCTTCGTGCCTTTCCCCAGCAATCCTGTTCACGGCAAAGCATTTCGAACAACTCGGCAGACTCCATCAGTGCAGATTTATCTTTGCAGATACGTCCCTGAATATCCGCCACAGCAAGCATTTTCAGTAAACGTGTATCCACTCTGAGAGATGCTTCGCACAGCTTCTTCACAGGATTCTCCCGCTCCATAATCCAAACCGGCAAACCATGATAACGCACCAGCGCAGCAATGGTCTCCCGGATATGAAATGGAGTAGGAATATCCCTGTAAAGAATCGTGCGTGCCGTATATTCCCCACGCCTGGCATGTCCCTTGGAAGTGATAATGCCACCTCCTTCATCTACCGAAGTAGAACGCTTCTCCACATCATGCAATAAAGCGGCTGCCCACAATATTTCCTGTTCCTTTGCAGGCAAAGCCCGATATTCCGGCTGTTGCTGCAATGTCTCCAGTACCATGCGGGTATGTACGGCCACACTACCTTCTTCGTGATGCAAATGGTGCTGCATCACGAAGTTCATATCTTGTACCCACCGGAACTGTTGTTCCAGTGAGTCCCAATTCTTATTATCTGTCAGTTTCCAATTCATTTTATTCCTCCTTTCCTATTTCCCAGATGAGGCGGGCACGTTTCCAGTTGCGTGTCCAGTGCTCATCGGTCTTCACATGCCCTTTGCGTACGTACTTGAATACGTTGCGGGCAAATTCGCTTACAGGATATTCACCTATATTACGGGTGACTACCCCTTCGCGGGTACAATCTGCACCTGTTTGCGGATCGCGTGTTCCGAACACACCCGGCTCTTGCGCCAGACTAACGACCTGTTGCTGCAACGCTTCCCGCGTCAATCCTTCTACCGTTTCCACTCGTAATTCGGGCACCGTAGGCAAGTCGAACAGAGCGGCATAGAATTTCACTTCCTCCCACGATAGCCACTGATCCAGACAGCGCACGGCAAACAGATAGAAGTGCGTTTCCAGTTTGCGATACTCTATCGAATGTATGGCATACAGGTTTTCACCGAATATCTCGATGTCCCCCAAGTCGTTTTTCATGAGTTCCCAACGCTCGCGCAGTTCCCTGGTCCACGGTGAGGTGGTGGGCGCTACATGCGAGCGGGCAAATACACCGTGGCGGCTCAGACAATTATTTTCTCCGTCCAGCTTTTCGGTGTGTATCAGGGTTTCTATCTGTTGAATGTCTTCCCAATACGTATGGTTGATGCGGTCGTCACTGGTCGTTCCGGGAGAAAACGGATAATGATACGTGCGACCATATTTTTCTGATAACATAAGTTGCTCCTTTCTTTTTAAATCATTCATCTACTTTAAATCAGCGGCTCCTGGATCACTTTCACCGGATTGCCACGTTGCAGGCAGTTGTGATTACTCCAGTTGGCCTGTGCCTGAATCATGGCTTGCTCTATGCTCCATGATGCCAGTTTCAACAGCAGGCGTTCGGTAGCCAGTTTTTTGTTTTGCCATTGCGAGCGTTGGTCGGAAGCTACCACGTTCATTCCGGTAGGGATATGGACGGCACGAACGGCAGACTCCGTCTTGTTCACGTGCTGACCGCCCGGCCCGGATGCCCGCAAGGTCTCATAACGGATTTCTGCTTCCGTAGCCTCCTGGCTTTCGGAGAGCGTGAAGGTCTGCACACCGACAAACCAGTTCTTCCGTTTATGATAAATGCGGTACGGACTTTGGGCAATCCACTGCACGCTGCCTTCCCAGTCCTCAATCAGCGCGTGATAATCTCCGCCTTGCAGAGAGATGACGGCTGAGAGCAGGGTACGGTTGAGAGGTCCTGTTTCGCGTTCCACGACTTCTGTTTTCACTCCTTTGGCGGCGGCTTGTTTCAGAATCTTTTCCAGTACCAGCGCCACTACGCGGCAACATTCGGCAGGGCCGCGACCGGAGGTTATTTGCATATATACTTTCTCCATAGCCTCTTACTCTTTATTCATCCTTACAATGCGCGGCATGAATTTGCCCTGCACTTCTACCAATGTCTCTTGGGGTTGCATTACCCGATCGATGTTCTTGTAGGCTAATGGCATCTCTTCGATGCTGCCCCCAATCAGTGTGACCCCGGCCTGCAAGAGAAATTTCTTCATGGCCGACTGGGTGAAACTCTCCTTTGCCTTCTGGCGCGACATGGCCCGTCCGGCACCGTGCGAAGCGGAACATAACGACTCTTCCACACCCCGACCTGCTACCAGATAACCGGGAGTTGCCATACTTCCGGGGATAAGTCCCGGTTGCCCAGCCTGTGCAGGAGTAGCCCCTTTGCGATGCACGATGGCGGTGCGTCCGGGTGCAATCTCCTCTTTCCAGGCGAAGTTGTGATGATTGTTCACGTTCGCCATTGGCTTCAGTCCCAGAGCTTTCGAGAGGTTCAGGTGGATTTGTTCGTGACAGGCACGGGCATAGTCGCCTGCCAGGTTCATACTCATCCAGTATTCCTGTCCTTCTTCCGAGTTCAAGTCGAGCCAGGCAAAATGCTGCGCTTCACGTGGCAGTTTGCAGACTTCACGGGCTATCCGGCTGTAATGCATGGCAATAGCTGCTCCAAGTCCGCGCGAACCGGAATGTGACAGCAATGCCATATAATTGCCTTCGGGCAGTCCCAGCACATTTTCTCCTTGCAGAAGAAGCTCTCCGAACTCCACGAAATGATTTCCACCGCCTGAACTGCCCAATTGACGAATGGCCTTCCCGCGTAAGTTCTTCAGAAGAGGTGTCAACCGGAATTCTTCCCGTTCTGTCACTTCATGCTCCTGTGCAAAGGTCAGACCGCCCTCCATGCCGAAGTGGGTATAGTCTTTCAGTGCCTCTTTTATCTGATGCGAGTATCTTTTCAGATAATCCGCTTTGGCATCGAACACCGTCAGGCTCATCCGGCAACCGATATCCACCCCTACGGCATAGGGGATGACGGCATTGTCCGTGGCGAGTACACCGCCGATGGGCAGACCGTATCCGGCATGTGCATCGGGCATCAGTGCGCCGGCTACGCTGACGGGGAGCCTCATGGCCAGGTTCATCTGCTGTTTGGCGAGGGTTTCTATGAACTTGCCGCCATAGGTTTTATAGGGCAACGTCTCGTCGAGCAAGTCGTATGCTGTGAACTTCTTTTCGATGAGGGTGGGGGACAGGTGTTCGGCCAGTTTGCCCCATGTCTCATTCTCTTTATAAGTATCGGGATTTTCCAGCACGTCGCTCAGTGTCTTGATAATCTGTTCTTTGCTTTGGTGCTTGCAATGTTTACCGACGATGGCTACTGCCAGACTGCGTGCTACATTGTCTCTATATCCCAGCTTACTTAAATCTTTTAATCGTATTCCCATATTTTCTTTTTTCATGTGTACGCATACGGCATGGGCTGCCCGCTTCGCGACGAGTCAGTGCAATATGCGTTTTGTATCCAATGCATGAGGGATGATGATAGATACAACGCTATCCGTCCACTGCATTGAAGTGAATAATAATAAAATTATAAATGTGATTGTAGGACTAATCAAGAAAATTGCAAAGCCCCATCATCCCGATGAGTCAACTTAGTCCTGGCTGAGATATTATAGTTCCAACATAAATTAGTCCCTTTCTTTCAGTTTTAAAGGGGTGAATACTGTGTTTAACGGTGGCAAAAGTAATGTATCTTTTTAAAGAACGCAAGGAAAAAGAACGTTTTTTTGTAGATGTAAACAGTTTAGGGCTTTTTACAATATCAATTCTTGAAGTCCATGTGAGGTCGTCCGGACTGAACAGGTCAATCGTCTTTATCCCACCATTCCCGGCATTCGTCGGATATGGGAGTAGCGGGTATTTCTTTGTATCATTATTAGACTGATCCCTGTATCACAAGATTAGTTTTTTGCAACACAGGGAAAAATCTCCCATGCACCCCGCGTGAAGTCAGGTATTTCTATCGGGCGACTACCATTCAATACCGATTGTTCACTAAGCTCGGTGATGCACGACCATTCGGCGGCATCGTAGACGTCCATATCCAAGGGAAGCCCGTGGTGCAGACAGTAGATGAGACGGTAATCCATGATATAGTTCATCTCGTTCGGAACACCTTTGCGGGCTCCTTCTTTGCCGATGGTAGCTGTAAAAGGATGTTGATAGCGTTGCAAGAGCTCTTCGGTAGTTGCACTGTCTGCCTCTCCGCTACACACATCTTCCAGACTGATTGTGGCTACCGGATATTTCTGTGCAAACCCTCGCGTGCCGCAGATGGTGTGCGAACGGCTGTAAGGGCGTGGATGAACGGTGCAGTATTGCAGTTGGATGGTCTTTCCCTTGACGGTATGGATGAGGGTGGTGTTCATGTCTCCCAACAGGTAAGCCTGTTGTGCTTCGGGAGATTCTTTGCCGAAAGTGCGGCGGGCATATTCCGTCATTCCCGCCTGGTGGGTGGACATGGATACAAGGTAATTCAAACGGTCGCCTCGGTGAATGTTTAGGATCTGGCATACGGGGCCTAAACCGTGAGTGGGATAGGGGTTTCCGGTGTGTTCCATGCAGTAAGCCTTGTTCCAGTGGTTATGGAAGCCGCCTTGGTTTTCATCGCTGAAGTACATGGAGCGCAGGTCGTGTATATAAGCACCTTCCACATGCATGATTTCACCGAACAGGCCTTGTCTTGCCATGTTCAGCGTGGTCAGGGCAAAGGCATCATAGCAACAGTTTTCCAGCATGATGCAGTGGCGGCGGGTACGTTCGGCGGTATCTACCAGTTGCCAGCATTCGGCTACGGTCATGGCGGCGGGCACTTCGATGGCAACATGCTTGCCTTGCTCCATGGCGTAGGTGGCCATAGGGGTATGCGTCAGCCAGTCCGTACATATAATGATAAGGTCGATATCGGGGTTGCAACACATTTGTTGCCAGCCGTTTTCTCCGGCATAACCGATTGCAGCGGGATGTCCGCCTTTTGTTAGTAGGGCCTGTCCTTTTGCCAGGTTTCCGGGGCGTATCTCACACAAAGCTTTGATCTCTACGTGCTCTATGAGCATATAACGCTCCAATGTGAGTAATCCGCGATTGCCTAAGCCTATGAGTCCGATGCGTACAACGGGAATAGGAGGATGAGCCAGGCCCAGGACATGAGTAGGAGGTTCGTTTTTCATTGAAATAGTGTATAGGTTAAATTGAAATTGCTACAAAGATATTTATTCTCAATAAAAAAAGCTGCCTCTTAGAAGCAGCTTTTTAGAATAAAATTGAAAATGCTTTTTGAATAGCAAGGATAATTATACTCCGCTGAATGCACTAAATCCGCCATCTATCGGAAGCAATGCACCTGTCACGAAACTTGCCGCATCGCTACACAGAAATTGTACGGCGCCGTTCAGTTCGTTGATATCTCCAAAACGTTTCATCGGAGTTTTGGCTAAAACTTTCTTGCTGCGGTCTGTCAGCGAACCGTCAGGATTGATAAGCACGGCACGGTTTTGGTCGCCGATGAAGAAACCCGGAGCGATAGCATTCACACGGATGCCGTCTCCGTACTTCAGTGCGAGTTCGCTTGCCAGCCATTGAGTGAAGTTAGCAACGGCTGTCTTAGCTGCCGAGTAACCCGGAACGCGGGTGATAGCGCTGTAAGCAGCCATGGAAGATACGTTTACGATACAACCTTTACCTTGCTTAGCCATCACTTTGCTGAATACCATAGAAGGATAAACGGTTCCGTTCATATTCAGGCTAGTCACTTTCTCCCAGCAGGTAACGTCCATGTCGAAGAAGTTCTGGTCGGGAGCCAGCGTAGCACCCGGCATATTGCCACCGGCAATGTTGAGCAGGATGTCGATACGTCCCCATTTGGCAACGATGTCATCAGCCAATTTTTCAAGGCTGGCGATGTCCAATACATTACCTACGATGCCGATCACATCTTCACCGTAAGCTTTCAGTTCTTCTACACGTTTGTCCAGTTGTTCCTGACGGATGTCAACGGCTACTACCTTGGCGCCTTGCTCCATGAAACATTTGGCAATGCTGCCACCCAATACACCACCTGCACCGGTGATAACGGCTACTTTACCTGCAATACTGAATTGTTCGTTCATAATCTCCTTATTTAATTATTAGTTTTTAATTGTTTATTTCGTCTTGCACCACAGCCATCATTCCTTCTACCTGTGCCAATGCCAGCATACGGCCATGGAATGAATATCCGGGGTTATATCCTTTGTCTTCGTCACCCAGCATCATTCGTCCGTGGTCTACACGCATAGGCAGTCCCGGATTTTCTTTCTCAAAGATACGGATGAGGTCAATCAGATGTCCACGTCCGGTCAGGTGCGAGCTCTCTATAAAGTTGCCTCCGGGCATGGCAGCCGTGCTGCGCAGGTGGACAAAGTGAGTACGTTTAGCGAATTTCTTTGCCAATTCACGGGTATCGTTATGCTCGCCTGCACTGAGGGAACCGGCGCAGAAGGTCAGTCCGTTATGCGGGTTATCCACTGCATTCAGGAACCAGGCGATGTCTGCTTCGTTGGTGACAATACGCGGTAAACCTAATACCTGGAACGGAGGATCATCGGGATGCACACACATATTCACACCATATTCTTCGCAGACAGGCATGATGGCGGAGAGGAAATAACACATGTTTTCGCGTAGCATATCACGGTCGATACCTTTATAGAGTGCCAACAGCTTCTTGAAGATGTTCACCGGATTCTTATCTCCTTCTTTGATATTTCCGTTGACGAAACCTTGCGTCTTTACGATGATCGTGTCGATGAGATCATCCTTTTCTGCTTCGGTAATGGTCTTGTCCAGTTCTGCAACCTTTGCCAGTTCTTCGGCGGAGTAGTCCTTTTCGGCTCCTTCGCGTCCGAGGATTCGAAGGTCGAAGTAAGCGAAGCGAACACGGTCGAAGTAGAGTGACGAAGTGCCGTCTGCCCAGGGATGTTGCAAATCCGTGCGTATCCAGTCGATAACGGGCATAAAGTTATAGCATACGGTTTTCACACCGCACTTGCCCAGGTTTGCCAGACTGACTTTATAGTTTTCTATTAACTGTTCACGTTCCGGTCCGGCATACTTGATCGCCTCGCAAACAGGTAGGCTTTCTACTACAGACCAGCGTAAGCCGTACGACTCGATATAGGTTTTCAGATCGTTGATAGCCTCTTCGGTCCATATTTCACCATTGGGCACATCGTGCAAGGCAGTCACAATTCCTTCCACGCCGATTTGCCGCAGCATGTCGAGCGTGATTTTGTCTTTCTTGCCAAACCATCTCCAGGTTTTTTCCATAACATTTATATATTAATAGTTTAACTGATTATTGACTGCAAATATACGTGCAAAAATAATGCTGCGATAAATGGATATTTGCAGAATATATGCGGATTTTTGCATGTATGCGGTAGCATTTCTATTGTCTTTCCTTATCTTTGTGTGTGAATTAAACTTTGCAGAATATATGCGCCGACCGATTATAAATGAAAAGTTGCCTATATCGGAGTCGAATCCGATCAAGGCTCGGCATTACGATTATGATCGTTTCACTTATCCGTGGCATTTCCACAGCCAGTATGAAATCATTTACGTGAAGGAGAGTCATGGCCTGTGCTTTGTAGGCGACTGCATTGAGAAGTTCTCTGCGGGTGATGTGATTCTGTTCGGTACTAATCTGCCCCATTACATGCGGAGTAATGATATTTATGGTTCGGAGAACGTCACTTCACGTGTGCAAGGAATTATTATTCAGTTTGAGCAGAATTTTATGCAATATTCCTTTGATTATTATCCTCAGTTTCTGCAAATAAAAATGCTGTTGGAGGAATCGAAGAGAGGTATCATCTTTCCGAAACAGGATGCAACCCGGGTAGGGGAGTTGCTTTCTGGCTTTCTTTCATTAAGTGGTTTTCACCAGATAAGCGGGTTGCTGGATTTGTTGCAGGAGCTGGCAGTCAGTCCGCAAAGAAGGACGCTGGCAAGTCTGCATTATTACGAAAAGTTTCCTACGCTGGGGAACAAGCGGATTGATAAAATCATTTCTTTCATAAACAATAACTACACCCGTAACCTCAAATTGAATGAAATAGCCGGAATGGCGAGCATGAACTCCAGCGCCTTTTGTCGTTATTTCAAGGAGAATACAGGGAAGACGCTTTTGCAGTATGTGATGGAAATGCGTGTGGGATATGCTTGTAAGTTGTTAGCATTGGGAGAAATGGATATTTCGCAGATAGCTGTGGAATGCGGCTTCGATTCGATCACTCATTTCAATCGCACGTTTAAGCAGTTGGTTAATCTGACGCCGACGCAGTATAGGAGTAATATTATGAAATAAGAGGGAATATTTTTGAAATTATTCTGCTCGCAATGAAACATTCTTTATTGTGATTTGCTTCAAATTAAAAATAATGTTTACTGATTCCGGCAGATAATCGTTGCCTTCTGTCAATAGCAGATTTATGTATTATTAACGGGAATACTGCCAAGATGAGTGTCATGACTCGAATGTCTTGTGATTGTGAATTTCTGATATCTTTTGCCTGTGGTTAGCGAGGCAAATGCCACACTTTATTCTCCTCTATGTCACATCTTAGTCCGCTGAATGCCAAATGTTTAAACTGTTGAAGTGTGGCATTGGAGACGACGGAGTGTGGCATTACAGTTGTACAAGTGTGGGCTCACGCTTATATAACCGTGAGCTATCGGAGCCTGCTGTGTTGAGGGAATAAAAAAACGGGGAAGCAATTGCTTCTCCGTTCCTATATGCCGTGAAATGTAGCTTAATGCAAAGTTGAATAAAGATTATCTATAAAAGGATGATACAAAGATACGATATTGAGAAGGCGATGTCAAGTGTTTCGCTAATTATTTCCGGTTTGCATATTTGTTTTTTAGCTTCTTGTATTCTTCTCCTGCCATTACATATAACATTTACTCTTTGTTAGGACAGTTGGACTTAGATATGCTTCTATTGAAATCCCAAAACTTGGAACTTACAGATATACCTCTATTTTTCTAGTAAAAGGAACATCTATTCTTTGAATGTTGTATCTTTGCAAAAAACGGTGTATGAAAGATGTACTTAAAATATCAATCTTACTAATTCTTGCACTTAGCAACGGGGCTTTATTGGCACAGACGAATAGATATCTCAATTTAAATAGAGACACGTTAGATATAAAATTTGTAAAAGATACATTGGTAACAAGTACAATCCAAGATACCCTTGCTACTATACCTGCTGTTAAAGATTCAATAACTGCAAAACAAGATGAAATAATGACTCTGCATTGTATTATCGGCTAATCTTACACTACCGAGACAGTGTGAATCACAATCTTAAAAGAATATACAATAAAGATGCCTTTAAATTTAAGGATGATTATTTTCGAGAAAAAATGAGAGAACTGTGGACAGGAGATGTTTTAAGATATATATTTTTTTAATAATTATGAAGTTCTATTTTTTATCCTTATGTATGATGCTTGCTGCCAGTTTTGCTGCTAAAGCACAATCAAAGCTTATTTTTAAAGATAAGTTTATGTATACGGATGTACAGGTGTTCAATGAAACAAAAAGGCACTCAATACCCTCTCTTATTGATACGGGTTGTTCGTTATGTATAATTGATTCTATTTTTGCTATTGATTCATGCGGAATAAAAGAAGATGAATTACAAACAATTCCTGTTAACCAAACTAAAGATAAAATTTCAAGTGCTTTTATAGATTCTATCTTCTTTTGTGGAAAGACATATCATAAAGTGTATTGCTTAGTTGCAGATCTTACTGGGCATTATCAAAAATATGCACCAAAATTTATCGTCGGGGCTAATATCCTTAGATCAGGAGCTTGGAAATTTGATATGGAAAAGAATATTGTTGAACCCTACGATTCTAATAATAAAGCGAAAGGAATTATTTATAAATGGAAAAACCATGAAGACTATCCTGATGTGGCAATAGATTATATCATTTTAGATAGTAAAGTCAATGGAAAAAAAACACGATTTGCTTTTGATACGGGATGTAGAAACAATAAGCTTCAACGTGGTTTATATGTCGGAAAACCTGAGCTAATCCAAAAGGAAACAGCTAATATCGTAAATAAATTATCAATTAAGACGGCTGAATTATGTAGAAATGTAACATTCAAGATAGGAAAGGATGAGTATACGTTGGATTTTATAATAGGTAATGGCAATATTGGGCTCTTAAACATCGAATTCTTGCAAGGCCATTCCTTTATACTTAATTATAAGAAGCAGATACTTGAATTGTTGTAAAAGAGAGCTTGAATTATTAATTTCAATCTATTTAGCTCGGAGAGAAATTCATAGGTTATTGGAATTGGCAAATCTTATCAGTCCTTCTGTCTGTCTTCTCTTATAAGTCTCTGTTCGTTCAAACGTTCCTGTTGCTTCCTTTTCTCTTCTAACGATGCGGTAGCTTGCCCAATGAGGGTATTGATTGATGAGTGAACTCTATCTATTACTTGTGAAATTCATTAATATATTCCATAAACCTTATGATTATGAGTTTCAGATGTAGGTAATCATTTTCTTTTGCTAAAGTTTTCCATTTGTAGCACGCTACGTTGATTGTTGTGTTCATAAGATTTTGGTTTAACTCTCGGTTTAACTCACTCGGTTTACATCTTGGTTTACATGCAACCTCTGAAACCGCCTAAATTTGTAGTTTTATGGACTATAAAAAAAAGAGAAATCCTGATGGCTAATTGCTTGACTATCAGGATTCTCTCTAAGAGCGGAAGACGGGGCTCAAACCCGCGACCCT
>UMIJ01044105.1_pt1 | contig 11636 bp, 10 predicted proteins | sample 1965741 | NCBI WGS metagenome assembly UMIJ01 (sample SAMEA4836121, study PRJEB28245) | human gut metagenome | biome: gut microbiome; material: fecal sample | place: Denmark | collected 2008
TATGCCGACACTCAGCTTCAAGTTCCGTCATCTGCTCCATTTCTCCCTTCATTCTAACATGTCTTTTTTATTCATGACAATAGAATGCTCGCAGAGCGTGCATTCTATTGTTTATATCCATGCTATTTTGACTCAGAAGCATGGATTTTTATTTCACTGCGTCTCACAGCTTCCGCACGATCTCGTCGGAATATTTCATCATGCACATGTCCGCTTCGTATGCGCCGATCTGCGGCTCATTTTCCTCGCCGAGCAGATTTTTCGCGATCAGCTCCGGGAACCTCACGTTGCAGTGCCATGCGTGGGGATAGCCGCCGCCAAACCGCGGATTGATTTCGGAAATATAATATTTGCCGTCAATCCGGAAAATATCCATGTCGATCGGACCTGCCAGCGAAAGCGCGGAAACCGTCTTTTCAATCACTTCAAACAGCGCAGGATCTTTGACGGAAATTGATTTTTCAGTTTCGCCCGCCCGCATCCGCACTTTTTTCTTCGTAAATATAGCTACAGGTTTTTTGGAAATCAAATCGACGTAAATATCCGCGCCGAATTCCTCACCGTCCGCATACTGCTGGATCAACAGCGGCTCTTTGCTATAACGGCACAGCACACCAAGAAGCTCGCGGTTGTCCACCCGGCTGATGCCGACGCTTCCACAGCCCCGAACAGGCTTTACAAATACCGGGAACGCAATCTTTCCTTCCGCGTAATCCGAGTCAAACTCTTCCAGAGATGCGCTCGTATACAGCACCGGCAGTCCGTTTTTCTGCAGCAGGGAGAAAAATCCGTACTTATCCCGGCAGACTGCAACGCTTTCTGCGTCCGATACAATCGCCGTGATCCCTTTTTCCTCAAACTTCTTCCGGTTCTGCGCCAGCAGATCCAGCTCATCCTCAAACAGTGGAAGCAGTGCATTGACCTGTTCCCGCATGCAGATTTCCAGAATCCTGTCTTCGTATCCGGGATCCTTCATCGGCGGTACCAGATAAAATGCGTCTGCCTCGTACAGCGCAGGTGCCCACGGGCTGCAGTCCGTCACGATCACCCTTCCGCCGCCCGGCAGACTATGAAAGGCTTCTTTAAAAAAACGTACCAGCTTATTGCGCGTTCCGCAGCTCAAAATTAAGATCGTTGTCATTTTTGTTCTTCTCCATACAACATGCTGTTCTGCATATATTCCTTCGGCGTCCAGCGATTTCTGATCTTATAAAGCTTCCCGTCCCGGCGGATATAAACGTCCGGGAAATACTGGATAAACAACGGATTCAGGCTCATCGTATAGCCGCCAACATTTTCGTAAACAATCCGGTCGCCCTCCATCAGCTCGATTCCGTCGCGGTATTCAAAAATCCGGTCCACTTCCATGCAGGAATAGCCCGATACGCACTGGTGCGCCATCGTTTTTCGCTGCTCTGCACCCGGGTTTGCCTCATTCAATTCCAGATGGAACAGGTGGCTGCTCTTAATCATCGTCGGGTCGATATTGAAACGGCTTCCGTCCGTGATCAAATACCGCTCGTTTCCGATATCACGCACATCCACAACGCCTGTCACAAACGTACTTGCCTTTGACAAAAGAGAAATGCCCGGTTCAACGATTAGCATTGTTTGTTCTGGCGTAAATTCTTCTTGTAAAACCTTCGCCACAGCCGGAAAATAATCCGGATACTGCGGACGCCCTTCCAGACCGCCGCAATAACCGCCGCCCAGATCCACATAAGACAGATTCAGGGAAAATTCCCGCTTTAATTTACATGCCATCGAAGCGATTGCTTCGAATACCGCGACACTTCTGGACTTACTGCTGGAATGCAGATGTAAGCCCGTGACCTCAACATTCGGAATACGCCGCACGCGCTCTAAAACGGCTGCAAATGTCCCGTTTTCATAGCTGAATCCAAATCTGCCTCCGGCTTCGCCCATCGTTGTCTGCCCCGGACACATTTTTTCCAGATCAAAATTAACCCGGATTCCGACCCGAAATGTCTGTGTCGGATGCGCTGCTGCCAGCTCTTCCATCCAGTCCAGCTCCCGTCTGCCGTCCATATTCAGGATGCCGCCTGCAAGCAGCACCCGTTCAAACGACGGACGTTTTTTGACCGGTCCATTGTATACAATTTCAGAATCTGAAAAACCAAGTGCACCGGCCAGCGAATATTCATCGTCGGATACAACCTCCGCCATCACGCCGCCCGCCTTTAAAAAGGTCACCAGCCACGGCAGGGAATTCGTTTTGAAGGAATATCCGATCCGGTAATTGCCCCAGGATGTTTCCAGGGAGCTTTTCAGCATCTGAAAATCTTTCGTCAGCTGATTTTCGTCGATCACAAAATAGGGAGTCTGATATGCCATAATTCTCTCCTTATGAAGGAACCGTTCTGCCAAAACGACAAAACGGTTCGGTTTTCTGCTTTTATCGCAGCTCTTCTTTTGTTGTATGCGTCTCTTATACGCCCTTTACCAGCTCCAGACGGTTGACCGCCGAGAACATTGCGCGTACAGATGCTCTTGTGATGTTGGAGCTTACGCCGACACCATAAGTAACGCGTCCGCTCTCTGCATCCATCATATGGATATATGCTGCCGCCTGCGCGTTGGAACCGTTCTGCAGCGCATGCTCCTCGTAATCAAGCACTCTGATATTCATGCCGAAGGTAATCTGCAGTCCTCTCTTGACCGCATCGATCGGGCCGTTGCCGACTGCATCGAATGTACCGGGCTTGCCTGCCAGCGTGTAGTCCACGATAACCTTTGTATCGAATTCGCCGGATTCCACATCTCCGCTCAGATCCTCGATTCTCAGCTTCTTGAAGTGCAGAGGTTCCTTCTGATCCAGATATTCGCGTTTGAAGTTGTCCATGATCTGCTGCGGGGAAACCTCGCCCTGCTTCTCGGAAATCTTCTGGATAACATTTGCAAACTCTTTGTGCATCGCCTTAGGCAGCTTGAAGCCAAAATAAGTATCCATAACGAAAGCGACACCGCCCTTGCCGGACTGGGAATTGATACGCACGATGGGCTCGTACTCCCTTCCGATATCGGCAGGATCGATCGGCAGATAAGGAACCTGCCAGATTTCGCTCTTTCTCTCCTTCATTGCCTGCACGCCCTTGTTGATCGCATCCTGATGGGAACCGGAGAATGCGGTAAATACCAGCTTGCCGGCATAAGGATGTCTCGGATGGATCGGGATCTTGCAGCATCTTTCGTAAATATCGATAATCTCGTTGATATGTCCGATTTCCAGCTCAGGGTTGATGCCCTGAGAGAACATGTTGTAGGCGATATTTAAAACATCCACGTTACCGGTACGCTCGCCGTTTCCAAACAGAGTTCCCTCGACACGCTCTGCGCCTGCAAGCAGCGCCAGCTCCGCGCTCGCAACACCGGTTCCTCTGTCGTTGTGAGGATGGATACTTAAAATAATGCTCTCTCTGTTTTCAAAATGGCGGTTCATCCACTCGATCTGATCCGCATAAACGTTCGGCGTATTCATCTCAACAGTAGACGGTAAATTGATAATAATCGGATTTTCTTTCGTTGCGCCCCAGGTTTTCTGAACTGCGGTACAGATTTCAAGCGCAAAGTCCAACTCTGTTCCGGTAAAGCTTTCCGGGGAATATTCCAGAACGATCTTGCCCGGGAAGTCTGCGGCATATTTTTTTACCAGCTCGGTTCCCTTTACCGCAATGTCCACGATATGCGGACGGTCCATGTGGAACACGACGTCTCTCTGCAATGTGGACGTAGAGTTATAAATATGTACGATCGCCTGCTTACAGCCCTGAATCGATTCAAAGGTACGCGCGATCAGCTCTTCCCGGCACTGTGTCAGCACCTGAACATATACGTCATCCGGAATCATATCATGCTCAATCAGGTGGCGCAGAAAATCGAATTCAATCTGGCTCGCTGCCGGAAAACCAACTTCGATTTCCTTAAAGCCCAGCTTTACCAGATACTGGAACATTTCGATCTTTTCTTCTACTACCATCGGATCTACCAGTGCCTGGTTACCGTCGCGCAGGTCCACGCTGCACCATATGGGTGCTTTCTCAATCTCTTTGCCTGGCCACTCGCGCTCCGGATAGTCAATTACCGGATTACGGCGGTATTTCTGATAATTCATCATTGCTTTTTCTCTCCCTTCGTGTCCTGTCATTCTGACTGTATTTATGAGCAATGTAGCTGTCACTTTGCTATAAGATACCGGGTGGTGAGACTACGAAACGCCCTTTTGACCCTGGTATCAAACAATAGAATGCACGCTCTGCGAGCATTCTATTGTCATGAAAAAGAGGAACCCAGCCTGAAAATCTGCTCCAGGTCTGACCTCCTCTTCTGATCTCTTCATGAAACAGTCCTGTTCCACTCAAGGAAACAATCCTGCTCAACAAAGTTCTTCTGCTGCACTTGCAGTTTACTCCCCCAGTCCGCCTTCAATTGCCTCGGTCAGGGCTGTCAGCGCTTCTTCTTCGTCCGGTCCGTCGCATATCAGTTCAATTTCATCGCCACATTTTACACATGCGCCCAGAACACTTAGAACGCTCTTCGCGTTTGCTGTGCTGTCCCGAAATGTAAACGTAATCAGCGATTTATATTTGATGGCTTCCTTGCATAGATTTCCAGCCGGTCTTAGGTGAAGTCCTGTCGGGTTTTTGATTACTACCTTCTGGCGTACCATATCTGTTCTCCCCTTTCCGCCCGATGCGGATCTTTACATGATTATCATACCATTATCGCACCCATCTGGCAAGCACCAACCCATTCCAAAAGCCCCATCTGCAGCCGGAACACAAGTTACATCCGGATTACAGCATCAGCTGCTGAATCAGATCTGCAATTCTATGTGCTTCCTTATCAATGAGTGCTTTGTCCTTCCCCTCGATCATGACACGCACCTTCGGCTCTGTGCCTGAAGGACGGATCAATACGCGGCCTTCTCCTGCGAACTCTTTTTCCAGCTCTTCGATCGCAGCCGCGATTTCCGGATATTCCATAAAGTGCTCTTTGCGGTGATTCGGAACGGTAACATTAACCAGTGCCTGCGGCAGAACTGTCATAATCTTGGAAAGCTCAGACAGCGGTTTTCCGGTCACTACCATAACCTCTAACAGATGCAACGCAGACAGCAGACCATCACCGGTCGTATTTTCATCCAGGAAAATAATATGACCGGACTGTTCACCGCCAAGACTCGCGCCGATTTCCCGCATACGCTCCAGCACATAACGGTCACCGACCTTGGTTTTTTCGATATGGATCTTTTCTTTCTCGCCAAACAGAAACAGACCAAGGTTACTCATGACAGTCGCCACGATCGTGTTCTGTTTCAGCTTGCCCATGTTGCGCATATGTGCACCTACAATCGCCATGATCTGATCACCATCCACGACGTTGCCCAGTTCATCCACTGCCAGCAGACGGTCTGCATCGCCGTCAAACGCCAGACCGATGTTTGCCTTTTCGTAAACAACGCGGGCCTGCAGCTCTTCCATATGGGTTGAGCCACAGTTTGCATTGATATTCGTGCCATCCGGCATATTGTGAATCGGAACAACCTGTGCGCCAAGCTGACGCAGAGCTTCTATGGAAGTATAATGAGATGCACCCTCTGCACAGTCCACAACCACCTTCAGGTTCGTCAGATCCACCGGAACTGCCCGAACTGCATGATTGATATATTCCTCTCTTGCGTCCTTGCGGTACTTGATCCGTCCAACGCTGGATCCTGTCGGAAATTCCACACGATTCATGTTGTTCTTGATCAGGGCTTCGATCTCATCCTCCAGAGCATCCGGCAGCTTGTAGCCATTGCCGTCAAAGAATTTAATGCCATTAAACTCCATCGGGTTGTGGGATGCAGAAATCACAACACCGGCTTCTACCTTATATTTCTTGGTCAGATAAGCGATCGCCGGAGTCGGAATCACGCCCACATAAACCGCATTTGCGCCTACGCTGCAGATTCCTGCCATCAGTGCGTTTGCCAGCATATCGCCAGACATTCTTGTGTCACAGCCAACCATAATTGTAGGTTTGTGCTTGTTTTCACGGGTCAGGACATATGCGCCTGCCTGCCCCAGCTGCATCGCTAAAAGCGGCGTCAGCTCTTCATTTGCAACACCTCTTACACCATCTGTTCCGAACATTCTCGACATGATCTCTTCCTCCTGTTATAAAGCTGCAAAGCCTTCCGGATTTCGGGATTTCGTTTGCAGCCCTGATTCAACCCACAAGCTCTGCATTCCCTGCTCCGGGCGCCGTTTACATTTTCTCCTGCCCGGCTTTTACTGAGCTCCCTGTTCATCTGTATTCGAAGCAGCAAGCTGAGTCAGATGCACCTGCATCGTAACCACATTGACCTGATCCACAGAAGCGGGAAGCAAAAATTTCACCGTCACTTCCTGTTCTCCTGCCGTCACAGTGCCGTTTTCATCTATCAATGCAGACAAATCCGCGTGAGGCGTGATTGTCCCTGCATCCACATTATTCAAATTATCCTGCAAACCTCTGACTGTCAGCTGCAGATTCTGTCCGCTGACTGCTTCTGCCAGCCAACCGTCCGGAATGTTCAAAAGCTGGACGCTGTCCGCATCAAAGCTGATCGTCTTGCGTCGGATCTGCTCGATATCCGCGGATACCGTTACTGTTCCGTCAAAATCAGCATCTGCAAGCGATATGTCCGAAGGAAGATATTCTCTGATATCAATCGTATTAGTCACCGGTGCCGTCGCATCCGTCAGATCAAGTTCCTCTGCCGGGATCGTGATCTCCGAGATCTTATCCAGCACAGCCGCCCGCCCTGCAATTTTCACCGTTGCAGGAGACACCGTTACTGTTCCAGTCTGTTCATAACCATCCGCCGGTTCTCCTATAGCAGAAGCACTGATTGTGACCTCCTTTGTCTCCAGAATCGGAACGGTCACCTTTACGCTGTCCACATTTTTGCGGATTTCACTGCTGGTGATTTCGTTGCCGTCTGCATCCAGCAGGCGGATTGTCGCATCGATTTCCACATTCGCTGTCACATTATCCAGAGAAATATCCACCACTGCGCGGCTTACCGCATTCACCGCTGATTCCGGGCCGCTGATGCTGAGTGTATTGGTTTCCATATCGATCCTGCCGGTCGCATATCCATCCGGAAGTGTCCCGTTTTTGGCAACCTCTATGCTTAACTGTCTTGTCTTTTTATTTTCTACCTGTAACTGTACATACTGTCTGTCTGAAGTGATCTTTTCCACATCCAGGCCGCTGCTTAACGACAGCTCGATCGGTACGCGCCCGTCATCTGTAATTTCAGACAGGTCTGCCTTTGCCGTCACGCTCTGCGCATCGATTGCGCTGATTGCAGACTTCGGCGCGCGCACGGAAACACGGATCGTATCGGAATTGTCCACTATACGGTAGGTTTTTCCCTGTCCAGTCAGCGCCCCCGTATTGGTCAGCTGTACCTGTACATTATTGATATATTTATTTATCACCGGATCATTGATGTCAACCGCCAGCATCCACAGCACAACGGAAATCAACACCGCCATAATCTTCAGACCCAGATTGTGCATGAGCTTACTTTTCATTGTGGAACCACCCCTTCCAGCGTTTGTGCGCTTTCTCATCGGTCGGTTTTTTCTGAATAGATCTCAGCTTTTCTTCCAGTTCCTCCGCCGTCAGTCCTCTGCTTAACGTTCCTTCATAAGCGACGCTGATCTTGCCATTTTCCTCTGACACGATCACTGTCATGGAATCCGTTACCTCGGAAATACCGACTCCTGCACGGTGTCTCGTTCCGAGATCCTTGCTCAAACGCATATTGTCCGACAACGGCAAATAGCAGGTCGCATAGGTCACGCGGTTTCCCTGTACGATCACTGCGCCGTCATGTAACGGTGTATTTTTTTCGAAAATATTGATCAGCAGCTGGCTGGTCACAATACCATCCACTGCAATGCCGGTACGTTCATATTCTGCCAGGGAGTCCAGCTGTCTGACAACGATCAGCGCGCCCGTCTTTGCCCGGGACATTTCCACACAGCCCTTTACGATCTCACGGATCGTCCGGTCGGAAAAGAGTCCCTCCTCCGGCTTGGAGGATTCAAAGGGAATGACGGAACGAATCAAATTTTTCTGTCCGAGCTGTTCCAGCGCCTTGCGCAGCTCCGGCTGCAGCACGACGATCAGCGCAATTGTTGCAAACTGAAACGCCGTCCTCGCAATCCAGAGGATCGTATCCATCTGCAGGATTTCGGCAATCACAAGAAATACCAGAATGACGAACACGCCCTTTAACAGCTGCCATGCCCTGGTATTCCGAATAAAGATCAGTAGATAATAGACCATCAGAGAAATGAGGATAATCTCCACAATATCCATTGGTCCTATAAATTGTATCTGTGTCAGATATCTGTCCGCAAACTCTTTGATCTGTTCCATTGTTCCATCTCACTATTTTCTGGTTTTGCCCTTCCCATGGCTGTGGCGGACATTCTGGTTTGCGCGCTGCGTCGTGATCCGTTTTACCCGCTTCTCCGGCACTGCCACTGCCATTTTGGGAACCGCTTTTACATAGTAATAATACTCATCATCTTCAAACTGCACTTTTTCGGTGCGCGCATAATCCAGATTGAACTGGAAAAACTGCATCACCAGTGCGATCAGCGCACATACAATACTGCCAAGAATCACGCCCGCCAGTGAAAAATTCGCGTCATACATCAGATCCCCGATCAGCAAAATTACGATATCTGCCAGCGTTCCGACCAAAACAGCGATCGCTCTGGAATAGTTAATGCTCATGCGGCGGATCGCATAAACCAAAATCGCTGTGATGGCAAACGCCGTCACTACAATCAGCATTTCTTTATTTTCGATCACGCCGGTTCCCATATCGCTGAAGCGCTGCAGCATGGTATCGCTTTCCCCGCCGCCAAACGCCTGCGCATTACCGGTAATATATGCCAGCACATAATATACCACTACGCCACCTGCAACCGCAGCCGCAGCTCCCGGTGTCCCGAACAGTCCCGCTGCCAGCGGAGCCGCATAAGGGATCTTCCACACAAACAGAAGCGGTGTCAAAAGCAGCAGCAAATGCGCTTTCGGTGCAAACCGCAGATAAATCACCAACACGATAATATAGGCAAGCAACAGAACCACAACGCATTCCGCAGACAGCGCATAGGTATGCAGCAGCAGAAACATTGCGCTCAAAAATACCATCACGCCCAGCGGGAGGAACGAGCACAGAAGCGCCGCCACCAGCACGATCGCAACGTGGTCGATTTTTTCCATATAGCCCATTCTGCCGTTGATCGTCAGAAACAAAATAAGTCCCAACACAAATTTCAACAGGGGAACGATAAATTCTTCATATTTTGTGTAAAAATTTTTTATGTATTCTCTGATTACAAGCAGCTGTGTCATCTTTTATTTCCTCTCTGCGGTTTCCTCTTCTCCATCCTGATCCAGGCAGTCCAGATACTCCAAAAATAACTGCAGCCTCTTCTTCGCTTTTGCATAACGGATCGTGTATATCACATAGGTAACTGCCACATATAAAACTGCCGCCATCAGATATAACGTCAAAATCTTCTTCGCCGTTCCCACCAGATCCATGGAATAAATATTTCCCATTACCTCTGAAAAATGAAATACAAGATATGCCCCCAGCCCGGCAAGGAACGCTGCCGTTATCACTATCAGTGAAATAATGGTCTGTTTTCCGATATAGTCGCTGCGAAAATATCCCACCACTGCGCGATCCTTCCGTCCACCGTGCTCTTCATACGATGCCATCTTGGTCATTCTGAGAACCTTTTCCTGATTGATCATCTGACCTCCTGTCCGTTTCCGATAGACAACGCCGCAAAATAAATTCTGGAAACGCCCTGCTGCCTGCAGACCGCCGCCATCGCATCTATCGTACTTCCTGTCGTATAGATATCATCAATAATTACAATTGCATTTAATTTTACAACATTTTGCCCTGCTTTAAAAGCCTTTTTCAAATTATTTTGGCGTTCCTGCCCATTTAAAAGCTTCTGCGGAACTGTATTTTTTGTCCGAATCAGCCAGTTGTTCTCCACCCGGAGCCCTAACTGTTTTCCAATTTCCAATGCCAGAAGCTCCGCCTGATTGTAGCCTCTTTTGCGCTTCCGCGCCGGATGCAGCGGAACAGGGACCAATGCGTCTACCTTCCAGGAAAGGATCTGCCGCCCCAAATGCCATGCCATCTCTTTTCCGAAAAAAGCGGCGTATTCCTGCCTGCCCGCATATTTGAACCGGTAAACCGCCTTTTTAACGCTCGCATACCGGTACAGGCTGATCCCTCTGTCATACAGATGTTTTTTATGCAGACAGTCCCTGCAGTATTCCTGATTTTCATCAGAAAGCTCCTTTCCGCACTTCATGCAAAGCGGCTGTCTGACATAAACAAGTTTCGGTGCACAGCTTCTGCACACCAGCGCTCCCGCCGGTTTCACCGGTCTGTCGCATACAGGACATCTTTGTGGAAATAATAGCGTTTTGAAATCGATCAAACTTCCCCTTTCAGCTCTCTGATTCGAACGTCCAGACTGGTGTACCTGCGGTTTTCGCTTTCGTTTGCAATCATCTCCTGCACCACCTTGCGGCTTCCCAGAATCGTCACGCAGCCCCTTGCACGGGTGACACCTGTATACAGAAGGTTTCTGTTAAACAGGAGTCTCGGTCCTCCCAAAAGCGGCATAATCACAGCAGGATATTCGCTTCCCTGCGACTTGTGAATTGTAATCGCGTAAGCCAGCTCCACCTCTTCCATCTGCGGATAGGTATAGGTCACGCGGCGTTGCTCGTCGTATTCCACCAGCACCGTCTGTGCATATTCGTCAATTTCCCGGATTATCCCCATATCACCGTTAAAAATTCCAACTCCCTTGTCGATCGGGATGCCGTAACGGCTGACGACCTCCCATTCCAGCTGGTAGTTGTTTTTAATCTGCATCACCTTGTCCCCCTCGCGGAACAGGGTATCGCCCAGCTGAACCTCCTTTTTGCCCTCCGACGGAGGATTTAAACAGCTCTGCAGTACGCCGTTTAACGTCTCCACACCAAGGCTGCCTTTCCGCATCGGCGTCAGCACCTGGATATCGAACGGCGAAGCCTTTACATATTTCGGCAGCATCTCTCCTATCAGCTGCACCATATGCTTGTAGATAACAGGGACACTGTTCCTCTCCAGAAAAAAGAAATCCCTGCTTTTATTTGTCAGCGCAATCTGTTCTCCTTTGTTAATCCGATGCGCATTGACAACAATATCGCTCTCCTGCGCCTGCCGGAAAATTTTCTGCAGGCAGACGACAGGAAACACCTCGCTGGCAATCAGATCTGCCAGCACCTGTCCGGGACCCACGCTCGGCAGCTGATTCACGTCCCCGACTAAAATCAACCTCGTCCCCGGGCTGACCGCCTTCAACAGCGACTGAAACAGGTGGATATCAACCATCGACATCTCATCGACGATAATCACGTCCGCCTCCAGCGGATTGTCCTCATTCCGTTCAAAGCTCGCCTTTTTGCCGCTTTCCGGCATCGCCCCGGACAGCTCAAGCATCCGGTGGATCGTCCGCGCTTCGTAGCCAGTTGCCTCCGTC
>UMIJ01036915.1_pt1 | contig 11097 bp, 9 predicted proteins | sample 1965741 | NCBI WGS metagenome assembly UMIJ01 (sample SAMEA4836121, study PRJEB28245) | human gut metagenome | biome: gut microbiome; material: fecal sample | place: Denmark | collected 2008
ATCTGGCTGCTCAGCTCAAACAACACCTTATCAAGCGTATCGTCCGTTTCCTTCTGCAGCATCGCAGCAATCTCCGCATTTGCCTGCTGCCGCAGCGCTTTTCTTACCGCCGGATCCTGTTCTACTGCCAAACGTGCATCATAGCGGTTGATCAGCTCGTGTCCCTTTGCTGCAACCCTTTCCTGATAACGCTCCACATGGAACAGAGATTTATGATAGGAAGCGTCCGCCATCGCTGCGATCAGACGGCTCGACCAGTAAAAGTTCTCTGTCGAAACCCGCCTGGTCGTGTTGTTTAAATACTCCGGTGTTTCCTCCACATCTGCATAAAATGGAACAAGGGCGTTAAATGCATTGGAACCGTAGGCAACCCATTCCACCGGCCTGCAGTCCGCTTCCATATCCGGTCTGATCTGGATCAACGCCATGAAATCATTTCGGTTGATGCCGATGGAACGGTATGCACCACGCATGGATTTATCGCCATAGGATCCATAGGGATCATACGGCGTCCCCTGATAGTGACCGGACAGGACATATTTCACATCCTCGACTGTGATCTTTTTTTCGGGAACCATGCACCACGGCAGATCGTCGGAAACCGGTGTAAAATCAGCAAGCGCACCGTCCCAGCGATAGGTGTTCGGATTCAGATACCGCTCCATAAACCATGCCCGGGGTGTGTTGTATACATGATCTGCATCGTCATGACTGCCGAAGACATCCCGCGGATTCAGCGAACCGTCCATCGAAAGGTTCAGATGGTAGGTTTCGATAAATTCTTTCAAATCTGCGGAGCAGAGGAAATTTTTCTGTTCTCCGTAAGCATCTTCCAGATCAAAGCTGTCGATTCCGCGCTGGTTTGGCATCACGACATAAACCTCATCCGGCACTCTTCTTGCCATCCAGTGATGTCCTCCGATGGTTTCCAGCCACCAGATCTCGTCTTTATCCTGAAAAGCGATTCCGTTCATCTCATATGTCCCGTATTGCTCCAACAGGCTGCCAAGACGTAAAACGCCCTCTCTGGCGCTTCTGATATAAGGAAGCACCAGACAAACCAGATCCTCTTCCCCGATTCCTCCGGCAATCTCTTCCTTTCCATCCGCTGCAGGCCGATAAACGACCAACGGATCCGCTCCCAGCACGCGCGGATTCGAGGTGATCGTCTCAGTAGCAGTCATCGCAACATGTGCCTCATTGACGCCGCTGGCAGCCCAGATACCTTTTCCTTCCACCGCATTCGGCATCGCTGTATAGCGCATCGGATTCTCCGGCAGTTCGATGGTCACATGAGAGAGTACGGAATGATAGGTTTTCGGCTGCTGCTTTGGAGAAACCACAGTAAACTTCTTCGCCGTAAAATGTCCGGCACCGGAATCATCATTTCTCGCGATCATCGTTGATCCGTCATAGGTCGCTTTTTTCCCGACCAGTATTGTTGTACACCCCATAGCTGACCTCCTTATTTTTCTAATGCTTCTACGATCTTTGCATACCCCATGCCGTGGGAAGCCTTGATCAGTACCGAATCCCCGGGATGCAGAAGTCCAGGCAATGCTGCAAGCAGTGCGTCGGTATCTGCGAAATGCTCCGCCTGAGAAATTCCAGCTTCCTTCGCTGTCCGGTACATCTCTTCCGAAAGGCTTCCTGCACAATACAGGCAGTCTATGCCTTGTTCTGCGGCATATGCGCCAACCTGCCCGTGCATCTCCCTTTCCTTTTCTCCAAGCTCAAACATATCACCGAGCACCGCAACTTTGCGTCCGTCTGCCAGACTTAACAGATCCAGCGCAGCCTTGGTCGAAACCGGGTTTGCATTGTAGCAGTCGTCGATCAGCACCAGATCCCCCGCCTGCACAACACGGCTTCTGCCGCTTACTGCCTGCACGGCAGCGATTCCGGCTGCGATCTGCTCTGTCGTCAGTCCGAGCTGTAAACCAACTGCAGTCGCCGCCAGCGCATTTAACACCATATGCGCGCCCGGCAGCGGAATCTGTACGTCAAACGCAGCGTCCGGCGTGTGGATTGTCGCTGTACTGCCCAGCAGTCCACGGCTTACGATGGTGTCTGCGTAAATATCGTTTTCGGGAGAAAGTCCAAAGTGAACCGGCCTTTTGCCGTGTACTTCCTCAATTGTCATGAGCTTGTCATCGTCTCCGTTAACACAGACCGTCCCTTCAGGATTCATAAAGTCAAAAATCTCGGATTTTGCCTTCAAAATACCGTCCCGGCTTCCGAGGAATTCCAGATGGCACTGACCGATATTTGTCATCACGCAAATATCCGGCTTTACCATCTCGCTTAAACGGTGCATCTCCCCGAAATGATTGATGCCCATCTCCACAACGGCAGCCTCCGTATCCTCCGGCATGGCAAGCAGTGTCAACGGCACGCCGATTTCGTTGTTGAAATTGCCCTGCGTCTTGTGTGTCTTGTATTTCTGTGCAAGCACTGACGCAACAAATTCTTTCGTACTGGTCTTGCCGACGCTTCCGGTGATCCCGACGATCGGAATTGGCATCTGCTCTCTGTAAAACGCAGCGATCTGCCGAAGCGCAGCCAGACTGTCCTCCACACGGATGCAGGGACCCGGCAGTTCTTCCGGTTCTTCTTCACACACAACCGCAATCGCGCCCTTGTCAAAAACTTCCCGGATAAACTGATGCCCATCCACCCGTTCTCCGCGGATTGCCACAAAAATATCGCCCGGTTCCACTTTGCGGGAATCGATTACGATTCCTGCCGCTTCTTTGCCGGAATAGCCGCGGATTACAGCCATTCCCGCCGCCGGACAGGTTCCGGTATGCTTTCCCGCCGGCACAGCCAGATGCCCCTTACAGGCTCTTGCAATATTCCATATCGTCATGTTTTTCATATCACTTTTGGTCTCCATTTTGCAGTTGAAAAGCTGCATCCTTTTCAATCCTCAAACGCCATATCCAGAATCTTCTGACAAAGCTCGTCATAGCTGATGCCGACCGCTGCTGCTTCCTGAGGAATCAGGGAGGTAGGCGTCATGCCGGGGAGCGTATTCGCCTCCAGACAGTAGGCGTTTCCGGCCTCATCCATCATAAAATCCATCCGGGCATATTTATGCAGGCGCAGGGCATCGAATACACGCTCTGAAATCTTCTGGATCTTTCTGGTGCTCTCTTCGCCGATCGGTGCAGGGCAAATCTCAATGGTGCTGCCCGCCTGATATTTGTTTTTGTAATCGTAAAAGCCTTCCTTCGGCGCGATTTCCACGATCGGAAGTGCTTTGCCGTCCAGCACGCAGCAGGTTAACTCCCTGCCCTTGATATATTCTTCTACAACGACCTCGTCTCCATATAAAAATGCATCATCGAGTGCTGCCTGATAGTCCTCTTCTTTCTGCACGATGGAAACGCCGATGCTCGAACCACCGGAGCTTACCTTTACCACGCAGGGGAACTTCGGCTGCCGGCCTTCTCCCGGTTCCTGACCTTTTTTCAGGCGGAAGCCTGCAGGGGTCGGAATCCCGTTTTGCAGAAACAGTTCTTTTGCAAGGCACTTATCCATCGCCAGCGCGCCGCTGACAAAGTCTGTGCCGGTGTAGCGGATTCCCAGCAGATCAAATGCCGCCTGCACCTTGCCCCCTTCTCCGTCTGCACCGTGCAGTCCTAAAAAGACAACGTCCGCCATCTGACAGATCTTGATCACATTGGGGCCAAAGTAACATTTGCCACCGTCCTTGCGCAGTGCCTTTACCGCACTGATATCGGGATTGATCTCATGAATCGCTTCGATTCCTGCAGAAAAATCCTCATCACTTTCAAAAATATGATCTATGTCGTCCCGTTCCATTCCAAGAAAAACGTCCAGCAGGACAGCCTGATGTCCCAGTCTCTTCATCGCCTGATAAATCATCTTGCCGGAAATCAGGGATACGTCACGTTCCGTGCTGATTCCGCCTGCTAATACTACAACCTTCATGTCTTTCTCCTCTTCTACTGTTTTCCAAAATTACTTCATGCCATAGTATACGCTCAATCCACTGCCCCGTAAAGGAAAATCCGCAGTCAGTTTGCCTAAAATACCGATACAATTTACCGTGTTATCCAGTTAAAGCGCTGAAATATTAATTTTTTGTAAAATTTTTACACACCTTCCTGCAAATAGGTGTATAATACAAACACGTTACAAAGACAGATGTCTTTCCACAAAAGACATTTTTCCCAGGAAGGGCATTTTTCTTTTGAAAAGGAGGAACTATTATGAAAAGATCCATGAGTGTTTTACTGGCAGCCGCCATGTGCAGCGCTATGCTTGCAGGCTGTGGCTCTACAGCAGCTGACACTGCGGCAGACGCTTCCGCTGCTACCGAAGCAACCGCTTCTTCTGCTTCTGCAGAAGGTGTAAATGTATTTAAAATCGGCGGTACCTCTCCCCTGACCGGCGCGGCAGCAATCTACGGCAACGCTGTAAAGAACGGCGCACAGATCGCCGTTGATGAAATCAACGAAGCAGGTGGTTCCGTACAGTTTGAACTGAAATATGAAGACGATGAGAACGACCCGGAAAAAGCAGTTTCCGCTTACAACGCATTAAAGGACTGGGGCATGCAGATTTCCCTGGCTTCCGTTACCACAAAGCCCTGTGAAGCAACCAGTACAGAGCACTTTGCTGACCGTATCTTCGGTCTGACTCCTTCCGCTTCCTCTACCGCCATCACAGAGGGCAAGGACAATGTATTCCAGATGTGCTTTGCGGATCCCAACCAGGGTCTTGCATCCGCTGATTATATTGCAGACCAGAAGCTCGGCACAAAGATCGCTGTTATCTACAGAAACGACGATGTATACTCCAGCGGCGTCTATGAGAAATTCAAAACAGAGGCAGATGTAAAGGGTCTGGAAATCGTTTCCGCAACCACCTTTACCGATGCAAGCGCCAACGACTTCTCTGTACAGCTGACTGAAGCAAAGAATGCAGGCGCTGACCTGCTCTTCCTTCCCATCTATTATCAGCCCGCTTCCCTGATTTTAAAGCAGGCAAAGGATATGGGCTATGAACCCACCTTCTTTGGCGTAGACGGTATGGATGGTATCCTGACGCTGGAGGGCTTCGACACTTCTCTGGCTGAGGGTGTGATGCTGCTGACTCCCTTCAACGCAGATGCGACAGACGAAAAAACCCAGAGCTTTGTAAACAAATACAAAGAACTCTACGGCGATGTTCCGAACCAGTTCGCAGCAGATGCTTATGACTGTGTCTATGCTTATAAAGCAGCTCTGGAGGCATCCGGTGCTACCGCTGATATGACAGCCGAAGAACTTTGCGACAAAATGATCGAAGCTTTCCCGACGCTGACCTATGATGGTCTGACCGGTACAGGCATCACCTGGGATTCCACCGGTGCCGTATCCAAGACTCCTAAGGGCATGGTGATCGAAAACGGCGCTTACGTCGGCATGGAGTAATACTTACCCTTTAATTTTGATTTTATCAATGCACAAGGGAGCACCGCTATCGTTTTTGATACGGCGCTCCCTTGCGTCATACAGAGAAATGAGGTAGCTTATGACCTTTTTATCACACCTGATCAACGGCATCAGTCTTGGAAGCGTATACGCGATCATCGCACTGGGATACACAATGGTATACGGTATCGCCAAGATGCTGAACTTTGCCCACGGCGACGTCATCATGGTGGGCGCATATATTTCCTTCTGTACCACCAGTTATCTCGGACTTTCTCCGCTGGTATCTGTCCTTTTTTCCATTATCGTCTGCACGGTGCTCGGCATCGTTGTAGAACGTCTGGCATACAAGCCCCTGCGTCAGGCTCCTTCCCTCGCAGTTCTGATCACGGCCATCGGCGTTTCCTATTTTCTGCAGAACGCCGCCCTGCTGATCTGGGGCTCCAGCCCGAAAACCTTTTCTTCCGTAACCGGAAGCTGGTCCTTAAAGCTTTTTGACGGACAACTGATCGTTTCCGGCGTCACGATCGTTACGATCCTTGCCTGTATCCTGATCATGATCTGTCTGACTCTTTTCACCAACAAGACAAAAACGGGAACGGCAATGCGGGCAGTTTCTGAAGATAAGGCCGCTGCAGGTCTGATGGGCATCAATGTCAATACAACCATTTCCCTGACCTTTGCCATCGGCTCCGGTCTGGCAGCCATCGCAGGTGTATTGCTCTGCTCCGCCTATCCGACCCTGATGCCCACCACAGGCTCCATGCCCGGCATCAAGGCATTTACTGCTGCTGTATTTGGCGGCATCGGCTCCATTCCAGGCGCAATGATCGGCGGTATCCTGCTCGGCATTATCGAGATCTTTTCCAAAGCGTACATTTCCACACAGCTGTCCGATGCGATCGTATTTGCGGTTCTGATCGTGGTCCTGATCGTAAAGCCGGATGGTCTGCTGGGCAAACACGTCAGCGAGAAAGTATGAGGTAGCAGCATGAACAAACTCAAACCTATTCTGTCAGCCAGAAAAGACTGCACAATTTCCTATACGATCGTCATTCTCGCCTTTATCCTGATCCAGACCATGATCGCAACCGGAAACATCACCTCTTCCTTAAAGGGACAGCTGGTTCCGATCTGTGCCTACATCGTCATGGCGATCTCCTTAAATCTTACCGTCGGCATTTTAGGCGAGCTTTCTTTAGGGCATGCCGGCTTTATGTCGATCGGCGCTTTTACCGGCATCGTGGTTTCCGCCTCCCTTGCCGCTGCAATTCCGAACGGCCCTCTGCGCCTTGCCATTTCCATGATCGTCGGCGGCCTTTTTGCCGGAATTGCAGGATTCATCGTCGGCATCCCCGTACTTCGTTTAAAGGGTGACTATCTTGCCATCGTTACCCTTGCATTCGGTGAAATTATCAAGAATATTATCAACGTGCTCTATATCGGTCTGGATGAAAAAGGACTGCACTTCAGCCTTCTGGAACAGCATTTTACCCTTGCAGAGGGCGGTTCCATGATCATCAACGGCCCCATGGGTGTCGGAGGTGTCCAGAAGCTTTCCACCTTTTCTTCCGGCGTTGTCCTGATCCTGATCACGCTGTTTTTAGTCCTGAACCTGATTCACAGCCGTACCGGCCGTGCCATCATGGCTGTCCGCGACAACAAGATTGCCGCAGAGAGCATCGGACTTTCTGTAACCCGCTATAAGCTGCTGGCATTCGTGATCTCCGCCGTTTTTGCAGGTATGGCAGGCACCCTTTACGCCATGAATTTCTCTACCGTCACCGCATCCAAATTCGACTTTAATACCTCGATCCTCATTCTGGTATTCGTCGTTCTGGGCGGTCTTGGAAATATCTGGGGCTCGATCATCGCCGCTGCACTTTTAACCGTGCTTCCTGAGCTTCTGCGCTCCATGAACGACTACCGGATGCTCATCTATGCGATCCTGCTGATCGTTATGATGATCTTCAACAATTCCGGTGCAAAGAAGCGTCTGACAGAATATTTCAGCGCACAGAAGGAAAAACGGACTGCGAAAAAAACAGCCGGAAAGGGGGCAAACTGATATGGCAACTCTCGAAGTAACCGGACTCGGTATTTCCTTCGGCGGTCTGCGGGCCGTTGATGATCTTACCATGTCCATCGAAAAAGGCGGCCTGGTGGGCCTGATCGGACCCAACGGTGCCGGCAAAACCACCGTCTTCAACATGCTGACCGGTGTTTACCGCCCCACAGACGGCGGCATTCGCTTAAACGGTGAGAATCTGATCGGCAAAAAGCCTTACGAGATCAACCGCATGGGCGTTGCCCGCACCTTCCAGAACATCCGACTGTTCCCGCAGCAGAGTGTTCTGGACAACGTTATGACCGGCTTAAACAATCAGGTGCAGTATTCCCTTGCAGAAAGCCTTTTACATGTGGGAAGCTACCACAAAAAAGAAAAAGAAATGACCGAGCGTTCCATGGAGATCCTGCGAGTCTTCGGGCTGGAGGATTCTGCTCAGACGCTGGCATCCAACCTGCCCTACGGCAAACAGCGTAAACTGGAAATTGCCCGTGCGCTTGCAACCAAACCGGAGCTTCTGCTTCTGGATGAGCCTGCCGCCGGCATGAACCCCAACGAAACCGGAGAGCTGATGGATACGATCCGTCTGGTGCGCAAGGAGTATCAGGTTACCATCCTTTTGATCGAGCATGACATGAAGCTGGTACAAGGTATCTGTGAATACCTCTATGTCCTGAATTTCGGTCGTCTGCTGGCAGAAGGCACTCCTGATAAGGTTTTAAACGATCCTGCCGTTGTCAAGGCATATCTGGGCGATTAAAGGAGGCTTCTTTCATGGCAATGCTCACTGTAGAAAATATCAATGTATATTACGGCGTGATCCACGCCCTTAAAGACATCTCCTTTCAGGTAAACGAAGGCGAGATCGTCGCACTGATCGGCGCAAACGGTGCCGGCAAAACCACCACCCTGCAGACTGTCAGCGGCATGCTGAGCGCAAAGTCCGGTTCGATCCGATTTCAGGATCAGGAGATTTCCAGAATGCCGGAGCACAAAATCGTGAAGCAGGGAATTTCCCACGTCCCCGAAGGACGCCGGATGTTCTCCAATCTGACGGTTTTGGAAAACCTGAAAATGGGCGCTTACACCAGAAAAGACAAGCAGGAAATCAATAATTCCCTGAAAATGGTTTATGAGCGGTTTCCCCGCTTAAAGGAACGTACCCGCCAGCTGGCAGGAACTCTTTCCGGCGGTGAACAGCAGATGCTTGCAATGGGACGCGCGCTGATGGCAAATCCCCGCATCCTGCTGTTGGACGAGCCCTCCATGGGTCTGTCCCCGCTTCTGGTTTCTGAAATTTTTGATATCATTCAGGAGATCAACAAACAGGGCGTTACCATCCTTTTGGTAGAACAGAACGCAAAAAAAGCGCTTTCCATCGCAAATCGCGCCTATGTCCTCGAAACAGGACGCATCGTAAAGGAAGACGATGCACAGGCTCTTTTACATGATGAAGCGATCAAGAAAGCTTATCTCGGCGAATAAGGGGGAAACAATTATGTCAAACACAGTAATTACCATCGCCCGTCAGTACGGCAGCGGCGGACGTACCGTCGGCAAAATGCTGGCAAAGCGTCTGGACATTCCCTGCTACGACAGGGAGATTATTTCGCTCGCTTCCGAAGAAAGCGGCATTCATCCCACTCTGTTCCAGGATGAGAAAAAAAAGCACGGCTCTCTGCGTGCGTTCCTTACCGGCGGCTTCAAAAATGCCTCCCCGCTTTCCCCGGAAAGCGCAGGTTTTACAAAGGATGACAACCTTTTTCGCTATCAGGCAAAAATCATCCGCCAGCTCGCAGAAGAAAGCTCCTGCGTTATCATCGGACGCTGCGCCGACCATATCCTTGCAGATGTTCCCGGTGTTGTCCGTGTCTTTGTCCACGCACCCGAAGATTTTTGTCTGCAGGAAGCAATGAAGGTCAACAGTCTTTCTGTTTCTGAGGTTCAGAAGCTCATCGCTCAGACCGACGAATACCGTGCCCACTACTACAAGTATTACACCGGCCAGGAATGGAAAAACGCCCAGAATTACGACCTGTCTCTGGACAGCTCCCGTCTCGGCTTTGATGGCACAGTAGAGGCGATACTTTCCTATATTGAAGTACGTAAAAAGTTCGACAAAACTATGTAATACAATTCCCGGCAGTCAGGCTCCTTTTTGGAACCGGGCTACCGGGAATTTTTATCCCAGATAATCCAGCGGATTGACCGCTTCCCCGTCCTTTGTCAGTTTAAAATAAACATTGGAGCCCTCTACCGAGTAATATTTTGTCGGCTCCGCCACATGTCCGATCACCGCGCCGGTTTCCACATAGTCTCCCTCTTCCACAGTCACTTCCTGCAGCTGTCCATAGGTCAGCTCGTATCCACCTCCAAGACGCATCACAACAGTCTGTCCGGTCTGCGCATCCTCATACACAGATTCCACAATTCCATCTGCTGCGCATGCCACGCCTGTTCCTTCTGCTGCGCTGATTACAATCGACGGATTATATTTGTACTGCTGCAGCGTCGGAAAATAAATTGTCTTATCCATGCTGTAATTTAACAGAACGTTGCCTGCAATCGGCCATGCCAGCTTACTGCTTTCGCCAAAGGACAGCTGGCTCTCCTGCACTGCGATATTCGCAGACGCTGCAAGCGCCTCGTCCTGATTGTCGGCTGCATCCTGACTAGCGGTTGTTCCGTTCGCTTTTTTGTCAGCGTCTGCCGCATTCGCCTGACCGCCGCCGGATGCCAGTTCACCGTCTGCCAGTTCGCTCGAACTTCCGTCGCTGTTGTACGCTTCGTTTCGGTACTCTGCATAGCCGATGTTGCGATCTTTGGGCTCCTCCGTCGGCTGACTTCCCGTTTCCTGTTCTCCAGCTGCTTCTGTGTTCGATTCCCCGCCTGTTTTTGCAGGCGCACTCAGATCTTTATCCTTCTGCGCATAATAGGGGTCATAATCCAGCTCCCCACTGTCTTTATCGCTGCCGGTCACATTCTGCGCAGACGGATTCTGTGCCTGTGACACCGGACTTTGCGTCTCCTTCTCCAATTTGGAGAAATCTACAATATGCTGCTCTTCCTCCTGGCTTTTCTGATGATTGCGGTACACAGAAATGCCCGTCACTGTCATCGCCGCCAGTACCAGAACGACCGAAGCTGTCATGATCGCTTTTTCTCTGCGGTATGCGCTGTTTTTTCCGCCTGTTCTTTTTCTTCTCATCACGCTCATCCTTTCCTGTTTCCTGTGTTCAGGCTTAGTTTGAGCGCAATCCAACTGTTTTATTCCGTTTTTTTCAAAAGTCCCGGGAAAAACAGCTCCAAAATTTCTTCCGCAGAAGCTCCCTGCTTCGCAAGCGCATTGGCATAATATTGATCCAATCCGATCCCGTGCCCGATTCCCTTTGTCGTAATCACCATTTTCCCGCCCTGCTCTTCCAGGAAAAAACACGACGACGGAAGCTCAAACAGCTGCCGAAACCGTTCTCCCTCTATGGATGACCGTCCCGCGCGGACATTTAATACGTATCCGGCGCTGTCCCGCGTCAGTACAAGCTTTGGGGCATCCTTTTCCACTGATACGCCTTCTGCCTCCAGCAT
>UMIJ01045481.1_pt1 | contig 11059 bp, 9 predicted proteins | sample 1965741 | NCBI WGS metagenome assembly UMIJ01 (sample SAMEA4836121, study PRJEB28245) | human gut metagenome | biome: gut microbiome; material: fecal sample | place: Denmark | collected 2008
CGATTAATTTCTTTAGTTCTTTTATATCAATGGGCTTCACTACATAATCCGTGAATTCACATTGTTTGGCGATCTCCTTTTCCCTTTCGAAAGCGAATGCCGTGAGTGCTATGATCGGAATGGTCTTGGATAAGGTGCGGATTCTGCGAGTTGCTTCGAATCCGTCCATAACCGGCATTTTTATGTCCATTAGGATTAGGTCCGGATGATATGTCTCGAACATATCGATAGCCTCTTGCCCGTTTAGCGCATGATAAAGTTGGTATTGCTTGCCAAACAAGGTTTCCAAAAGGAAATAATTCTCATAAACGTCCTCGGCGATTAAGATGGAATGATGCCTATCTGAACGGGGCGTTTCTTCGGATTGGACGAGGATGTCCGGTGAAAGCTCAATATCAGTCCGTTTTGTGTCCAAAGGCAGAGTGAACCAAAAAGTGGAACCCACCCCTTCTTCAGAGTCTACGCCGATTTTACCTCCTAATGCCTCGATAATGGTTCGGCTGATGGTTAATCCCAATCCCGTACCTTGCTGGAAAGTATCTACCTTGATGAATCGCTCGAATATACGTCTTTGGTTTTCCGCGGAGATACCGATACCTGTATCTTTCACGCAGACTCGGATAAAATCCCCTTCTATCTCATAATAAATCGTGATACTTCCTTTTGTGGTAAATTTGATAGCGTTATTCACGAAATTGGATATCACTTGCATAACCCTCCGCTCATCGGTTTTAACGATTACGGATGGGGAGTCGAGATCAAAGATCAGATCCACGTCTGAAGGCATCTTTATAGAGTCTGCCAATGCGATTTCGCCACATATATCCTTGATGTCCACTTCCTCGAAATGATAATCCATGGTTCCCGCCTCGATTTTAGAGAAATCAAGGATATCGTCGATCAGTTGCAGTAGCAAATCATTGTTTTTATGGATGATATCTAAATAAGATTGACGCTCTACCTCATCATCAATCTCGGCGATTATATTTGAGAACCCGACGATAGCGTTCAGCGGCGTGCGTATCTCATGACTCATATTCGCCAAGAACGCGGACTTCAATTTATCAGCTTCCTTTACCTTGATTAGCTCGATCTCCTTTTCCCGTTGCTGGGTTATATTGGAGGTGTAGCTTACGATCCTGTTAGGCGTTCCGTCATCGTTGAATTTATAGGAGCGTACATTGGAGTTGAACCAGAATGTTTTGCCATTGAGGATACGCCTGTAAGCCGCTACGAAGTTATTGATCTTCCCTTGCAGGAGAGGTTTGAACTGTTTATTATATACCCGGTCAAAATCATCCGGATGGATTGAGGATTTATAGTCTTCTTGATTCTTGAAGTTGTAATCATGAATCGCTTTTAGCCCCTCATTATTATTAATGTCTTCATTGAGGCCAAAATCTACGGTCAATTTATCATTCTCTACATCGTATTCCCAAAGAATGGAATCCCCGGTATCTACCGATACTTTTAGCCGGGCTAGGCTATTTTCGATTTGTTCCCGCTTGATATGATTCTCGGTATCGTCGAATACAATATAAATATAGCCGAATATATTATCAAGAGAGTCTTTTAATGTGACTCCTTTTACCAACAGATGCTTTGTTTTAGAATCATGATGACTATCGTAATAGCCGTTTTGAGAAGCAACCTTGAAATCATAATTAAGTGGAAAGAATATATCTTTTCCGTTTTTGAGGCTTTGGTTTACATATTTCGGGATATTAGGATTCTCGAACATATTCAGTCCCACGGCCTGCTCACGGGTAACACCAAAAATATCGAGATCCGCTTGGTTGATATCTACCAACACTCCATTCTCATCATAAAGTTCGGCGCCCCAAGGCATCTTGTCGAAAATGATCTTGAACTTCGTCTCGCTTTTCATGACTTGCATAGCCGTATGCTCTACTAGTCCTTGAACTTCCCCTCTTTCAATGGCTATGGAAAGGATATCAGCCAACATATGTAAGTTCTCGATATCTAAGGCACTCCAGTTCCGTTTCTTTTTTACAGAATCAAAGCCGATAAATCCGGATGGTTTGCCTTGCTTGAAAATAGGGATGACTAATAAGGATGAAACCTCTTGCAAAATCAGAAGATGCTGCTCACTCTTCGCCTCTTCCGGCATTTTAGAGACATCATGAATAACGATATCCATGCCCTTTTTGATACTGTCGTACCACCAAGGAATCTCGTCTTGCGGGAGTTGACGCAGTAAATCCTCTCGCATAGAGATAATGCCATCACAAGTAACTTCATTCGTAAAGTCAACAGTATGAGTTTGTTCGTCAAATGTTCCGATATATACCCGATCCACATCGAAAAATTGTAAGATGCGGAATAGCGCTTGGTCAATAACCGAGTTTTCTTTGGCTCCAAGAAGAAGTGACAATACATCCGACATCGTTTTTCGCAAATCAATCATATTGGCCAAAATCAAGTCGGTCTTTTCATCTTCTACATCGGTCTTCTTGTCTATAGCCTCATCAAGAAATGTTGTATTGGAATGAATGTTATTCATGATAAATTGAGTGTACTAAATTTATTCGAAAACAAATGTAAGTATAAACTTTGATTATTTTTTGTTTTAGTGTTTATTATATTATTATCGTGGCTTTAAAAATAATTTTGTACGTTTGTAAGTGGTTGAATTAAACTTGAAATCTATGGATAATAAAATCATATTGACGATAGGCCGCCAGTTCGGAAGCGGTGGCCGCGAGATCGGACAACGTTTGGCGAAGGAGTTGGGTATCGGTTACTATGATAAGGAACTGATTACCGTGGCGGCCCGTGAGAGTGGATTATGCGAGGATGTCTTCGAGAAGGCGGACGAACGTGCCTCCAGTGGTTTATCGTACGCTTTTACGATGGGGTACTCTTCTTTTATGGGAGGGATGTTTACGCCTTATAATGATATTTTGTCTAATGACGGTCTTTTTAAGATACAGAGTGACGCTATCCGTAAATTGGCGGAGACTGAGTCGTGTGTTTTGGTAGGGCGTTGCGCTGATTATATCCTCCGGGATGATCCGGCTTGTTTGAGCTTCTTTATCCATAGTTCAGTGGAGAGCCGAGTCCAAAAGACCGTGGAAAGGCATGGTGTGACAGTGGAAGAGGCGAAGAACATGATGGAGAAGACTGATAAATCCCGTGCGGCTTACTATAATTATTATACGAATAAGACATGGGGAATGGCCTCTTCTTATAATTTCTCGATCGATGTATCCGTATTAGGGATCGACGAGACCGTGGAATTTATGAAAAGCTTTATCGAGCGCAGATTGAATAAGCGTCCGCCTCATTTCGGATAAATCGTATTCTTGAGAAACCATTATTGAATAGAGATTAACCTATTAAAACTAAGAAAGTATGCGAAAACCTTTTATTACTGTTCGGCTGACCCATGGTATGTTGGGCGCCTTGTTAGTTTCCACCTGTGCTTGTTCGGGCACGAAGTGGACGGAGGTAGAGAAAGATTCTATCCGTATCGTTACCCAGCAAGAAGGAGCTGTATTAGGATATTCGGCCAATTCGGAGGTGAGACTTCTTGCCGTTGACGGATATGCCTTCAAAGATCTGAATCGGAACGGGCGGCTTGATCCGTATGAGGATTGGCGTCTTACGCCCGAGGAACGTGCCGTTGATTTGGCCGGACAGTATCTACAGAGGAAATCGCCGGATTGATGCTTTATAGCGCCCATCAATCTATCCCCGGTGCCTCGAAAGGGTTTGGAACTTCTACCTACAATGGCAAATCTTTTGATGAGAGTGGAGCCCAGCCATCCGATCTTTCCGATGCGCAGCGTAAATTCCTCACCGAGGATAATGTTCGTCATGTATTGGTTACGAGAGTACAAAGTCCAGAAGTGGCGGCTCGCTGGAATAATAATGTGCAAGCTTTAGTGGAGGGCATCGGTCACGGTATCCCAGCCAATAATAGTTCCGATCCTCGCCAGGGTACGGCTGCGGATACAGAGTATAATTTTGGTAGCGGAGGACAGATCTCCTTATGGCCCGGTTCTTTAGGTTTGGCGGCTACTTTCCGTCCGGAAATGATGAGACGTTTTGGTGAGATCGCCTCTGCTGAATATCGGGCGTTAGGTATCGCTACTGCCTTGTCCCCGCAAGTGGATATGGCGACGGAGCCCCGCTGGAGCCGTGTGAGCGGTACGTTTGGAGAGGATCCGGACTTGGTTACGGATATGTCTCGTGCGTATGTGGACGGTTTTCAGACTTCAACCGGTGGGAAAGAGATTCGTGACGGTTGGGGCTATGAGAGCGTAAACGCCATGGTAAAACATTGGCCGGGGGGTGGACCGGGTGAGGCTGGACGTGATGCTCATTACGGTTATGGTAAATACGCTGTTTACCCCGGAAAGAATATCGAGGAACAAAAGAAGCCTTTTGTGGAAGGCGCCTTTAAATTGGATGGAGCTACCGGCAAAGCTTCTGCGGTGATGCCTTATTATACGATTTCTGTTGGACTGAATCCGGATGGTGCGGATATTGCGAATAGTTACAACCGTTATCTGATTACGGATCAATTACGTGAGAAATATGGATACGACGGTGTGGTTTGTACAGACTGGGGAATCACGGGTGATGAGACGGGCATAGAGACCTTCGCCGGAAAACCTTGGGGAGCGGAGGAGCTTTCTGTTGCCGAACGGCATTACCGTATTTTGATGGCTGGCGTAGATCAGTTTGGTGGTAATAACGATAAAGGCCCGGTATTGGAGGCTTATAAGATGGGTGTGGAAGAGATGGGAGAGCCCGCCATGCGTGAACGTTTCGAGACTTCTGCCGTACGTTTATTACTGAATATCTTTCGGACAGGATTATTTGAGAATCCCTATTTAGACCCTGCCGAATCCCAAAAGATCGTAGGGAATCCTGATTTTATGAAGGAGGCTTACGATGCCCAGCTCGCTTCTGTCGTGATGCTGAAAAATAAGGGAAACGCCTTACCTATGAGTAAGGAGATGAAGGTGTATATTCCGAAACGTTATTATCCGGCGGTAGTCGGTTTCTTCGGAACGACTAGCGAGGCTCATAGGGATGATCCGGTGAATTTGGATTTGGTTCGTAAGTATTTTACGGTCGTTGATAATCCCGATGAGGCGGATTTCGCTATCGTCTTTATGACGAGCCCGATCAGTGGTACGGGGTATGATAAATCCGATCGTGAGAAAGGAGGAAACGGTTATATGCCTATCAGTTTACAGTATAATGATTATACCGCTACCTATGCCCGTAACCCAAGTTTGGCGGGGGGAGATCCGTTTGAGAATTTCACGAACCGTTCTTATAAAGGTAAGTCCGTGAAAACAGCTAATAAGCAGGATATGCTTTCTGTTTTGGAGACAAAGGCTAAAATGAAAGGTAAGCCTGTAATCGTATCTTTGGAGATGGATAAGCCCACGATTATGTCCGAGTTCGAGGGTTCGGCGGATGCCATTTTGGTGAACTTCGGTGTACAAAACCAAGCGGTCTTGGATATCATCAGTGGAAAAGCCGAGCCTTCCGCTTTGTTGCCTTTGCAGATGCCGGCAGATATGCGTATCGTGGAGGAGCAATTCGAGGATGTTCCCCGGGATATGAAATGCTATACGGACAGCGAGGGCCATCTGTATGATTTCGCTTTTGGTATGAATTGGAAAGGCGTTATCGATGATGAGCGAGTGACTAAATATAAATAGGGTAAATTACATTTTTGTGTTTTTGTGGTTACGGTATCTATATATAATGCCTAAATTTGCATGGTAATATTATTAAGTGCAGACCATGAAAATTATGACATTGCAGGGAACGGACAAATTGTTATATGAACTTGTCGCGCCTTTGGTCATGAATCCAGCCATTTTGCGACAAAATAACAATTACCCTTTTAAAACATCTCGTAGCCACGTTTGGTATATAGCCTTTCATGAAACGGCTGTTGTTGGTTTTATGCCTGTAAAAAAAGGACATATCTATTACTCTATAGACAATTATTTCGTGAGTGGTGACGATCCTTCGGTATTGAGTGAACTTCTTGAAGAAGTCATAAAGGATTTTTCATCTCAAGCTTCACTTATGGCTGTTGTGCATAAACGTCATGTAAAAGTGTTCTCACAAAAAAAGTTCCAGACATGTGTTGAGTGGAAAAATTATGATAAAATGCATTATTTACCGGAGGTAGAGTCATGATGCGAAGAATGGATGTGTACGAGGCGACAGAGAAAAGATTGAAGATCATTTTTGATTATTTCGATTACGTATACGTCTCTTTTTCCGGCGGAAAGGATAGTGGTGTACTGTTGAATTTGTGTGTAGATTATATTCGTAGATACGCTCCGGGACGAAAACTAGGTGTATTTCATATGGATTATGAGGTTCAATACAGCCAGACGACCGAATATGTGGAAAAGGTTTATGCCGCTAATTCCGATATCCTTGATATTTATCATTGTTGTGTTCCTTTTAAAGTCCAGACATGTACATCTATGTTTCAACAATATTGGAGACCTTGGAGCGAGGAGTGCCGGGATATCTGGGTTCGAGAGATGCCCCATTCATGTCTCCGGGCGAAAGACTTTGACTTCTTCAAGGAGGACATGTGGGATTATGATTTTCAGAATATGTTCCCTTTTTGGTTGTATCAACGGAAAATGGGCCGGCGTATATGTTGCCTTGTTGGTATCCGTACCCAAGAGAGTTTTAATAGGTGGCGGGCCATACATAGTGATAAGAATTACAGAAAACTAGCTAATTATAAATGGACTCGCAGAATGAATTATTCTATATATAACGCATATCCTATTTATGATTGGAAAACTCAGGATATCTGGATAGCGAACGGAAAGTTCGGTTGGCCATATAATCATTTGTATGATTTGTATTATCAAGCAGGGGTGCCTTTGTCCCGGCAACGTGTGGCGAGCCCATTCATATCCCAAGCGATATCCACACTGTTCATTTACAAAGTTGTCGATCCCGACATGTGGGGGCGGATGGTTGGACGTGTAAACGGTGTTGGCTTTGCCGGTATATATGGGAATACCTCCGCTATGGGATGGAGGGCTATCAAGTGCCCAGCCGGGTTCTCTTGGGAGAAATATATGTATTTTCTCCTAAATACCTTACCCGAAGAAACTCGTGAGAACTATTTGAATAAGTTAAGAGTCAGCCGTAAATTCTGGAGAGAAAAAGGGGGATGCCTCAGTGAGGAGACAATCGCTAAGTTACGGGCGGCTAATATTCCTATCATTGTGGAAGAATGTACCGCTTACCATACGGATAAGAAACCAGTACGGATGGAGTATATCGATGATATCAATATACCCGAGTTTAAAGAAATCCCTACTTACAAACGTATGTGTGTTTGTATTTTGAAAAACGATCATACATGCAAGTATATGGGTTTTTCCCAGACAAAACGAGAGAGGGATATGAGAAAAGAAGTAATGGACAAATATAATTTTTATAAGCATGGGAAACTTTGTTAGTCCGGCATATGGTGTTAGGGCTGTCCCTATAGAAAAAATTGTAGCCAACAGCTATAACCCTAATATCATGGCACCACCGGAAATGCGATTATTGGAACTTTCCATTTGGGAGGATGGCTATACGATGCCTTGCGTCTGTTATTATCTTGAAGAGGATGATTTATATGAGATAGTAGATGGTTATCATCGTTATCTGGTTATGAAGCAATCTCAAAGGATTTATGATCGTGAGAAAGGAATGTTGCCTGTAACGGTGATTGAGAAAGATATTTCAAACCGAATGGCTTCAACCATTCGCCATAACAGGGCTCGAGGGATGCACAACTTGGAACTTATGACGGAGATTGTTACGGAGTTGGTCAAATCTGGGATGTCTGATAAGTGGATCATGCGTAATATTGGAATGGATAAAAATGAGTTACTTCGGTTCAAGCAGATTTCGGGATTAGCTGAATTATTCCGGGATAAAGAATTCGGTTGGTCTGATGACTGGTCGGAAGAAGATTAAGCTTTTTACATTTCTCAATATGTTGAGGAGCAATTTGTTTGTTCGCCGATATATCGAGTATATAATGTTCTTTCCCTTCCAACTCAGAGTCTGTCCAAAGCTCGATAACCGAATTGCCTTTTGCCCGTAACCCTCCCATAATGGCGCTTTGCCCGAATCGTTCTCTCAATATGTCTTGCAACTCAAACAAGCAGGGAGCCTGTTTGGGCAAATTGGTTTTCACTACGGTTTGCGGAGTGATTGTAAAATTCTTCGCATCCGTTACTTGTCCCCAAGAACATACCACCACTAACAGCAGCGACAACATGATATTGATTTTTCTGACGGTAAAGCACATAACTTCTTTTATTTAAGATATTGTATCAAGGCATCGCATTGTTCCATATATCCTTGCAGCGTATCTGCCATTTGCGGCATTTCAGGAAGCAGTTCACCACATATCCGTTTGATGCCGGGTAGTTCCATCAATCCGGGAAAGCCTTTTCGCATCCATTCTTTCTTAGAGGGATAATCGTCCGGAAGATTAGTGTATAGCATTTGGTAGTAGCTGATGGATAATGCGATTTGTTGTATCTGTTTTGTCTCTCCTTCGGGGTATTGTTCCAGTTTGTTGATAGCTTCCGTAAACAGGGATCGCTGCATTTCGATGGTAGCCGGATAATCACCCAACAATACAAGTGTCTGTAACAAATAAATACGGCAAGTAGCAAGTTCCTGCTCAGTTAACGGCAGTCCGCTCAGGTACTCAAGCCCCTCTTTGACCTCAAGGAGAGAGAGCAGGCGTTCCGGTGGCAACGTGCCCGGTTCTTGTGCCTTCAGCCATTGGTGGCAAGCGAAACTGACCACGCAACGGTGGAGCAGGCGTGACGGATCATTTTCATCTCCTGTAAGGGAGGCATAACGGTCGGCTTCCGCAAAATCATGCTTTTCTATAAGCTTGTACATTATGCGTTTACAAAATTCTGGAAATAGAGATTCCTGTTTCTCTTTCCACTGGTTGTACGGGGTCTCCCAACCGGCAAGGAAAGACATTTCCTCTTCTTCAAAATCGAAATCCATCTCTTTCCCATAGGCTCCTGCCACTTCAAACGCTTCGGGAACTGCCAGCAGCCGGAGCAACGCTTGGATTCTTTCCGGTTCGGGTGCATTGTCATCGTCCAAACCTTCCACTACGCAAAGTAGCGGAAAGAACGCATACCAATGTCCCAGCGTATCGGCTCCTCTTTTATCCCCTTCGGCAAGTGCCTTAGAAGCTAAGGGAACAATTTGTTCCGCCAATTCCAAAGGGGCTAGTAGCCGAAGTTCCGCCTTTGCCGATACAGGAAGAACACCCATCTCAAGCAGCTTTTTCCATAACGCAGTCCCTGCGGTGACACAACACTTTCCGGAACAACCGTCCACATAAGTACCATCTTTCAAGAAACCGCCCTCTATGGCAAGCCGCCTCGCCTCGCTACGCTCCGGCTCAGGCAATTGCTCCGGAGGCAAAAGAGAGAGATAACCGAGTTGTTCCAGTTCATCACGAACCCGTAATACCGTGTACCCGCAGTCCAGTTGATTCTGGATTTGGTAAAGACTATAACAAATACTTTGTGCCAAAGGTGGAACAGGAGAGGCGGTCGCTGTTGTTATCACGGAATATTCCACCAAACTTTCTATAGCATGCATTGACATAATTGCAGTGATTTATAAGGATTAATATGAGTCCTATTGGTTGATAAATTGAAAACCAGAGATAGAAACTATAAGTTTGAATTACCTAATTACAAGATTTACAGATTTAATACCACTACGTTTATCGTAAGCAAAGTTACAGATATTTATTATTTGACCGATGATTTTTGCAAAGAATTTGCATTGCAACAAGGAAAAGACTAACATACCGTGATAATTATACTGATAACCTATGGTTTTATATGAATGTTATTGGCTATTGTACCCGATGAAATTGGTGGCAAATCTTCAAGGCATCTTATACATTATCCATCCGAATGACGGAAAAATTGAGGGGAAACATAGAAGTGGAACCTGAAGGTGTACAGTTATACTAATTTTTTGTACATTTGCTCCCGACTTTTCACATAGGGGTGCCCGAGTCATACGGGCTGAGATTATACCCATCGAACCTGATCCGGGTAATGCCGGCGAAGGGAAAATAAGGTAGAACTAGGAAATAAAGGGGGCGTTACCTCTATGTGCTCCCTGATGTTTAAACTTTAATTAGTTATTAAGATGGAACAGATTGTTTCAAGTGGAATCATTGACTCTTACTTCGAGAAGTTGAAGAGCAACTTGTCTGTGGATGTAGCGATCGTGGGAGGGGGACCTTCCGGTATCGTGGCCGCTTATTTCTTGGCGAAAGCCGGTAAGAAGGTGGCGTTGTTTGATCGTAAGCTGGCTCCCGGTGGAGGTATGTGGGGCGGCGCTATGATGTTCAACGATATCGTGGTGCAGGAAGAGGCTATGCCGATTATCAAGGAATTGGGCGTAAGCTATAAGGAAGGTGCTAATGGTACGTATATCATGGATTCGGTACATACCACTTCTGCTTTGATTTATCAGGCGACGAAGGCGGGCGCTACGATCTTTAACTGCTATTCGGTAGAGGACGTGGTGTTTCATAACGATGCCGTAGCCGGTGTGGTAGTGAACTGGGCTCCGGTAATCCGTGAAGGGATGCACGTGGATCCGTTGACGATCATGGCTAAGGCTGTCTTGGAAGGTACGGGGCATGATTGCGAGATTGCCCGTGTGGTAGCCCGTAAGAATGATATCCAATTGAATACACCGACCGGAGGCGTGATCGGCGAGCGTTCCTTGAATGTGGAGCTGGGTGAGCAGACGACGGTGGAGAACACGAAGGAGATCTACCCGGGATTATTCGTTTCCGGTATGGCCGCTAACGGCGTAAGCGGTAGCTTCCGTATGGGACCGATCTTTGGCGGCATGCTGATGAGCGGCAAGAAGGCTGCTGAGTTGATCTGCGAAAAACTTGGGAATTGAAAATTGAAAATTGAGAATTGAGAATTGAAAATTATAGATTGTTGTATCTTTAATT
>UMIJ01054328.1_pt1 | contig 11023 bp, 9 predicted proteins | sample 1965741 | NCBI WGS metagenome assembly UMIJ01 (sample SAMEA4836121, study PRJEB28245) | human gut metagenome | biome: gut microbiome; material: fecal sample | place: Denmark | collected 2008
ACCGATCCAGTAATTACCGGAATTATCCTGATGCATAATATATGCGGTATGTCCGTTACCCAATGGCGGATAACGGAAAAAAGAATCAGTTTCGGGCTCATATCTGAATATACCTCGTGATCCCACTGCCCAAAGTTGCTTTTGCTGATCTACATAGATATTGCTAATAGCATATCCCTCCTGAATATTTCCAACTTCATACTCCTTTATAATATGCGCGGTAGAATCGCATCGGTATATCATTCCACCGGCGCTTACCCAAACATTCCCATCCTTGTCGACTGTTATAGCATCCACCACCTTATCCAGGAGCCGTACATCTGAGAAAGGAGTAATCTGACAGGTCTGCTTATTATACAGGTTCAGCCCTTTCCACGTACCAATCCATACATACAGATCATTGTCATTAATAGCAGTAATTCCATTGTCAGTCAGCAGATTCTGATTTTTATAGTCTGTACGGAATGTATTTAACTGATAGCCGTCATAGCGTGCCAGACCATTCGTGGTACCTATCCAGAAGTATCCTTCCCTATCCTGATGAATACTGAAAATCTCATTGGAAGAGAGTTGGTTGAAGAATGGAAATTGTCTGGAGAACATGTGCTGTGCGCTTACGGACAGTTCTCCAATAAACAGAAGTATAAAAAAGGACAGGTATTTCATAGCATAATAATATAGTTGCGAAAGCAAAGGTAGGAAAAAGATAGTTCCAAATGAGATATGTCCTTAGATAAAATGAATTCCTGATCTATTTTCATAAAGCAAGAACTCATTTTATCTTGAAAAGATATCACTCTTCAACAATCAACAAATCCCATGGAGCAATCGTCATCGAATCGCCTTTGCTCAATGTCCTGTTCTTCAGCAGTTCCTTTCCCTTGGATGCATAATTATATTCCACCTCTTGAGAAGTCGGTGAATAATTAAATATATAGCGAATAGTACGACCTTTATCATTCGTTCCTTTCTTCACTATTATAGGGAATTTATATTCATCATCGGAAACAATGCCAGCCTTTTCTGCCTCTGTACGAACTATCTCCTCAAACAACTCTTGCGAAGGATATGAAGCAATATATACCAGTGATCCTTTACCATAACTATTCTCAGTTATTACAGGCCACTTCCCGAAGAAAGGATGATCAGCATAAGCCAAAGGTTGGGCTGTTTCGGGTATAATGAATTCTATAATTTCACCAATGGCCTTCTTATTATCTAGTCCGAACGGATTATCTTTCAGCTCCATCCATCCAATTGTAGAACTCTCCTGATAATAAAATCCACATGCTTTACGTAAAGGACCGGGAGCCAACATAGCTCTAACCGCAGAATGTTCATTACAGTAACCGCTCTTATACATCATGATAACCTTACCACCATTTTTCACGAAAGCATCTATCTTTTCCAACAGTTCATCGGTAGCAATATAGAGAGGAGGTATAATCAACATTTTATATTCCGAGAAATCGCTCACTTTATCGCAATGAACAATATCCGTTTCTATATTCATATTATAAAGCGAAGAGTGCAACATTTCAACCGGATAATTATCTCCATGAGTATAAGGCATGAATCTTAATCCATAATACGAATCATGACTGTAAAGAATAGCTACGTCATTCTTCTTTTTAAGATTAACCAATTTACTACCTATATTCTTCAATTCTTTTGCCACGGCAGTAAACTCATGATAAATGCGGTTTGGTTCAAGATCATGTCCCAAAATTCCCTTCCAGTAGGTCTCTTGACCATAATGTATAGAGTGCCAGTGCCAATATTCTACCATGTTTGCCCCGGATGCCAGATGTGAATATACATTTTGTCTGAGCTGATTATCATAAGGCGGATATTGATACCTCGCATCCCAACCGGTGGTTTGAGCATTCGTTTCAGTTATCAGATAGTTGCCTTTAGCAACAGTCCTCATGTGATCGCCCGAATATGATATTAACCTGCCATTCTGGCCATCTTGCACACTATGATATGGATTAATCGCAGGATACTCCATCTGACGAAAACTTTCCACCTGATCTATTTCATGAAAAGCAGGCATAAAACAATGTGTTACAAATTGATCTTTCCGTTTGTATTCATTGACAATATCTACCTGCCAATTCAGAAAATCAGCAATCCTTTTGCGGCCATAACGTTCCCACTCATTTTTGTACGAGGGATTAGTAACACCATCTCTGGTATAGAACTCTTCCCAACTATGAATGTTCATACTCCAATAATTCAGGCCCCAGGCTTTGTTTAAAGAATCCAGATCATTATCAAACTTCTCTTTAATATAGCTTCTGAATCCAACAAAAAAGTCATGATTATTAGTTCCACGTGCAGTAGCTTCATTATCCACCTGATATCCGATAATGGCAGGATGATTGGCATAGTGCTCCATCATTTTGCGAATGATACGCTCACTGTAGAACAAATAGGCAGGATTCGATATATCCATATTCTGGCGGGTTCCATAATATGCCTTATTGCCTCGTTCGTAAGCAGTTAACACATCCGGATGTTTTTCTGCCATCCAGGCTGGTATAGCATAAGTGGGAGTTCCCAAAATTACTTTTATACCTGCCTGATGCATCTTATCTATTATCCGATCCATCCATGCGAATTCAAACTCGCCTTCACGAGGTTCAAACAAGCCCCACGATGATTCTCCGACACGAACAACTGAAAGTCCACAATCTTTCATCATTTGGATATCTTTATCCAATCGATCTGTCGGCATGTATTCATGATAATAAGCCGCCCCATACAGTACATTATCAAATTTATACTGCGCACAGGCAAGTGTAGGCAGCAATAATGATATGATTAGCCAAAGGATAACAACATGTTTTTCTGTTTTCATAATCTTTCAATTTAGGATTCTACTTCATCTGCAAATATATGTGCATTTTTTTGCTTTTGAAGAAGGATATTTCCCCAAAAAACGGGTGGTATCTATTCACGTCCAACAATGGCTAAAAAGCCCCTGAAATTTGAATCAATATCCCAACAAATGATACACTCCACCTACTAATGCCTTTACAACACCTTTCATTTCCAGCTCAAAGAGCAAGCTGATCATACGATTTATGGGGATATCTGTTTCTACAACCAGTGCATTAATATGTAAATCCCCTTGACGGGTAAGAATACGAATGACAAATTCTTCCTCTCCTGTCAGTTCAAGGAAGAGATTGCGCTGGATGCCCTCCGGTTTGGCAAGCTTCTCTTCATGAGTCCAACCCATGGCTTTTATAAAATCTTCGGCAGACTGAATGAGAGCGGCCTTATTATCCTGTATCAGTAGATTGCACCCTCTCGAAGAAGCGTCAGAAATGCGTCCCGGAACGGCGAAACAATCGCGATGATAGTCTACAGCAAGGTCTGCCGTAATCAGCGAACCACCTTTAGAGGCAGACTCCACAACGATGGTTGCGTCAGTCATACCTGCCACAATACGGTTACGACTGACAAAGTTATGCCGGTCAGGATTGGTTTCGGTGAGGAATTCGGTAAGGAGTCCACCGTTGTCCAGCATATCAATGGCAGTTTTACGGTGAACATAAGGATAGATACGGTCCAGTCCGTGAGCAAGGACAGCCACGGTGGAAAGGTTGTTGGCCAGGGCAGCGCGATGGGCATGGATATCAATGCCATAAGCCAGACCGCTGACTACCAGCACATCAGGATAATGAGAGGAAAGATCACGCAGGAAATCTACACAGAATTGCTTGCCATACTCTGTGGCATTGCGAGTACCGACCATATTGATGACACGAAGACAATTGAAATCGGTATGCCCTTTGAAGAAGAGGACTATCGGAGCGTCTTCACATTCGCGCAAACGAGACGGATAAGCTTCATCTTTGAGAGTCAGACAAGTGAGGCGATTCTTCTCCACGAACTCCATTTCGTGTTCGGCACGCAGGAAAGCGGCAGGATTATCGAGGGCAGTAACTATAGTAGGACTCACACCGGGTAGCAATTCAGGCAGTTCTTTACGTTGAGAAAAGACTCCGGCAGCACTTCCTATACCGTCTATTAAACGCTTTGCCCCGATATGTCCTATACCGGGGCAAAGCGTGAGGGCTATACTGCAAATTCGTTCGTCGTTGTTCATGGTTGTACAAATTCAATTCACCACAGATTACACAGATTAACACAGATTATTCTTCTTGATCTGTGTTAATCTGTGTAATCTGTGGTGAAAACATTAGAGGTATGCCTCAAATATCTCATCAAAAAGCTTACTGTCACTCAGTCGTCCATTCACCAGACACACCGTTTCGACTGTTGCTTTTATGACCACTTTATCATCACTCTTCCGAAAAATATCCTGATAGAAAACATACTTGATGCCTTCTTTCTTCATATAGAGTTTGGAAATAAACTCATCACCGCTCTTCAGAGGAGTTTTAAACGCCATGTTGATACGTGCCACTACGGGATCGACTCCCTGTTCGTGCAATCCCGCAAAACTAACACCGATAGATAGCAGAAACTCATGACGGGTATGCTCCAAATAGTGCTGGTAATTTGCATTATTCACGATGCCTTGCAGATCACACTCGTAATCGCGCACCTTCATCTCTAACTCATAGATATACTTTTCCATATTCAATATAACTGTATCAAAAGTGTATCATCCACGTGTTTTCTCAATATCCAGTCCCTTGAACTTCTTCAGTTCTTCTGTAGAAACCAGCTTATAGAGTTTGTCACTGGGACGTATTTTGTCCGCTTTCATCGAGAAATGCTGTCCTTTCTTCACGGTTTGCACCGGTTTCAAGTCTACACGAGCTTCATCGAGCGTAGTGAATACTGCTCCTGTAGTGGGACCTGTAATCAGCAACTTGTCTCCCACATTCAGTTCGGCAGCTTCTACCAGGAACTCGGCAACACCGATATTAGAAAAGTATCTGATACCCTTACCTACATATATTTTCCGTTCCGTAGCGGCCGATCCGTAGTTCTTCGTCCACTCGCCGAGGCGTTGTCCGAGATAATACCCATCCCAGAAGCCACGGTTGAATACAGTCTTCAGACGTTCATCCCACGCGGCTATCTTTTCATCGGTAAAGGTGCCGTCCAGGTAAGAACGGATGGCTTCTTTGTAACATTCCGCCACCGTGCGTACATACTCCGGACCACGGGCGCGTCCTTCTATCTTGAACACGCGTACGCCTGCATCCAGCATTTTATTCATAAAATGGATGGTTTTCAAGTCTTTGGGAGACATGATATATTGATTGTCCACGTCCAGTTCCACATCCGTCTCCTTATCACGCACCGTGTAAGAGCGACGGCACACCTGCATGCAGGCACCCCGGTTGGCAGAGTGGTTCATCTCGTGCAGAGAAAGATAGCATTTTCCCGACACTGCCATGCAGAGAGCACCGTGACAGAACATTTCGATACGAATAGGCTTTCCGCCGGGACCACAGATATTCTCCTCACAGATATGACGATAAATCTCCGCTACCTGCTCCAGATTCAACTCGCGTGCCAGTACCACAACATCGGCAAATTGTGCGTAGAAACGAAGGGCCTCCACATTTGAGATATTCAGTTGCGTACTGAGATGCACCTCCTGACCGATCTGCCGCGCATAGCTCATCACAGCTACGTCCGCCGCAATCACCGCAGAGATACCTGCCGACTTGGCCGCATCTACGATGGTGCGCATCAATGCCAGATCCTGATCGTAAATAATAGTGTTAACGGTAAGATAACTCTTCATATCGTGCTCATCGCACGTCTGCGCTATTTCCCGAAGGTCTTCAATAGTGAATGTATTAGCCGAACGGGCCCGCATATTCAAGTTTTCAATACCGAAATAGATGGAATCGGCACCTGCCTGGATGGCCGCCGCAAGTGATTCGCGCGAGCCGACAGGGGCCATGATTTCAAAGTCCTTTAAATCCATAAAATCATATATTTAATAAGCTACGAGTTACAAGCTACAAGCTACGAGTACCTTTCGGAGTATAGCGTAGCCCCTTGTAGCTTGTAGCTCGTAACTTGTAACTATTTTCCCTGTGCCTGCAATTCCTGTTGAAGTTCAGTGGCAATCTCCATTCCCAACTTTTGTCCTATTTGCATGCCCTCAGCCATCATGGCAGGAGTAGAAGCGCCCAGTTTCTTTCCTACAGGCGATTCATAGAAAGCAACAATTTTCTTCAAATCATCCAGTGTCAGATATTTCTGATAAACAGGAGCGTAAAGTTCCGCCAGCTTACTGCCAAACTTTCCTTCCCACTTCTTCTGAAAGCCATCCCAAAAAGAAACCGATGCCGATGATTGTTGTTTCAACATAGAAATCATCTGTGGCACCATAGCCTTTGCCGACGCCATAGAACCGGATAGTTCCAGCATTTTTTCTAATGTAGCCTTGTACTCATCACTCGGTGCTTGTGCCGAAGCCGAAGGTGCGGCAGCAAACAACATTGCTACACACATCACAACTAAAACCAAACCTTTTTTCATAATTCCATATTAGTTAAATAAATGAATGATACAAAGGTAGGCTTTTTTCCGTATTTTTGCAGCGAAATAATCATTTAGTTCAATCGATTCATGAAGATAGGCCACATAGACTTGGGCGAACGCCCCATATTTTTAGCTCCGATGGAAGACGTCACCGACCCTGCATTCCGGTTGATGTGCAAGAAGTTCGGTGCCGACATGGTGTACACGGAATTCGTATCTGCCGATGCCCTGATACGCTCCGTCAGCAAGACCGAACAGAAGCTGAATATCAGTGATGAGGAACGGCCGGTAGCCATACAGATATACGGCAAAGATACCGAAACCATGGTGGAAGCCGCCCGCATCGTAGAGGAGGCGCGTCCGGATATTCTCGATATTAACTTCGGCTGCCCCGTGAAGCGCGTAGCGGGCAAGGGAGCCGGTGCAGGTATGTTGCAGAATATTCCCAAGATGCTGGAGATTACCCGTGCCGTGGTAGATGCCGTAAAGATACCGGTTACCGTAAAAACCCGCCTGGGCTGGGATGCGAACAACAAGATTATCGTGGAACTGGCAGAGCAATTACAGGATTGTGGCATTGCCGCACTCACCATACACGGCCGTACCCGTGCACAAATGTATACCGGTGAGGCTGACTGGGCACTTATCGGTGAAGTAAAGAAAAATCCGCGCATGTATATTCCCATCATTGGCAACGGCGATATCACCAGTCCCCAAAGGGCAAAGGAGTGTTTCGATCTTTATGGAGTGGATGCCATCATGATAGGTCGTGCCAGCTTTGGCCGCCCATGGATATTCAAGGAGGTGAGGCATTATCTGGAAACAGGCGAGGAGTTGCCACCGCTGAGTGCCGAATGGAAACTGAGTGTGTTACGCCAGGAGGTAGTGGACAGCGTCAATCTGCTGGATGAAAGAAGGGGTATTCTGCATGTACGTCGCCATTTGGCAGCAAGCCCGCTATTTAAAGGAATACCAAACTTCCGGGAGACGCGTATTGCCATGCTGAGGGCGGAGACCAAAGAGGAACTGTTCCGCATATTCGATAGTATAGAGGGGGCTCTATTCCCTGTGTTATAATACAATTCAGGCACGGACCGAATGGATAAATACACTGATTTCTTTTTATTATCAGCGAAGATCCATGTTGTCCATGCCTGAAAGAAAAATAAGAAAGGCTCCGGATGCAAGCCTCAGAAACGGTTAGCCCAACGGATTCTCATCCAGACCGCCATCACCGGAACCGCCTTGATTGCCCGAGCCGTCGGCTGAGCCGCCAGTGGAGTTACCGCCCCACTCTTCCCAAAAGACATTAGTGTCTACCATGGAACGGGTAGTCACCTTCTTACTGCTGTTGCGGCGTACTTCGGGAATAAAACGAACGCGAACACCGGTGATCTGAGAAGCACTCACTTTGTCAGCCGATTCAACCCCATTTTTATTAGTAGCAGCCGTATAATAGAATGTACCTACGCCATCTATTTTTACGGTACGTCCTTGAGCCATATAGTCGCCCAATACACTTCCCAGATTTTTCATCACTGCATAGGAATCACCCGGAGTTACAGTGGAAAGTTGTGATAAACGAGCAGCAATCTGATCGGTATCAACCGGTTTACCTACGGTAATAGCATACGGATACCACAAATTGTTGATTTTCTGTTGATTCTTCTTAAAAAATGCCATAATAATAATAATTTTAAATTGTAAATAGATTCATGTTATTACATCTCATTCAGAAAAACTAAAGGTTATTACTGTGAGGCCTCAACAGTCATGCCTTTTGTTTGTCTCAAATTCGATGTTGCAAAGTTAGGGCAGAGAAGCAGTGAATACAAGAAAAAGCACTCTACCGCGCATTTTCATAATCACCTATAAAACAACATATTACAAAAAACCTTTCTCTACAAAGCACAAAAGGGAAATTTCAGCAAAATTAGGGAAAGAGGCTTCATCTCTACAATAGAAAAAGGTAAATCACTATAAACAAGGATATTAATTTTTCAGGGTCTCTACAATGAAGAAAAAATATCATTTCAATGCTATCCAACCATCGGATATAAAATCAAGATACGCAAGCTTTGTATAAGACTTATAAATGATACTTCCGCGTAACAATTCTCTCGCCGCTAAATTATCATTGATATAGCGCAGCACATCCAACACTCATCAGCAGCGCTCAAATGTAACATTTTATACGCAAGACCATTTCTCCGGAGAATAAATCAAAGAACAAGAAAAACGGCCTCAAAACATCATCTGAGAGGGGATATAAAAAGGTAACGACTGAATAGGGATGAAGTAACGACTGAATGGCAATGAGGTAACGACCGAACCATAATGAAGTAACGACTGAATCAGACGCACTCTATAAGACTATTTACAGAATCCGGAACGCCTCTACTTTTGTCTGCATTTTTTAAAACCACAAATACACGCATCCACCGTTTCGCCACCCTCGAACAGTTTTTCGTCCGCCGGCATAAGTCGCTTTTTCAAACCAACGTAGAATTATCACCATCATTCTATATTTGCCGGCTATGAAGTACAAAGATAATACTTTCTGCGGAAGAGACTTCCCTCAACCAGCACAAAAAATAACTGACTAACTAAGTTATATTATAGAAAAAGTTTCTACTTTTGCAAAGAATTGAAACAACATGAAAAGCAACAACATGAAAAGGAGCGCATTTATCATCGTTACATTCTTATTTATTGCCCTTGCCGCAAAAGGACAATCCATTGAGGAAATACAAACCAGCAAAGACTACATCTGGGGTACAGGAAACGCGGCTACCTTGAAGAAAGCCGATAATGAAGCACTTGCAGCACTCATCAGCCAGATCTCCACAAACGTATCTTCCAAATTCGAGCAACTGACCGAAGGCGGAATGAAGGATGATCAAGCAACTGTGGACGAGACATTCAAGTCCGTCATCAACACCTACTCGCGTGCCACACTAAACAATACCCGCCGTATCGTGATACAAAACGAACCGGAAGCCGTCGTCATGCGCTATATCAAAGTAGCCGAAATACAACGTATCTTCGACGGACGGAAGACAAAGATACTGGACTTTGCCCAAGAAGCCGTCCGTGCCGAAAAGAAAGCCCAGGTGGCCGATGCCCTGCGTTATTACTACTGGGCGCTCGTCCTGCTCCAGAGCTATCCCGACGGCAACTTCCTCACCATGAAGGATGAAGACGGCAAAGACCTCCTACTCACCACCTGGATTCCCAAACAGATGAACGACATCTTCTCCAATCTGAAAATAAGCATGGAAAGCACCCATCTGGACGGTGATCTGAAGACGATCAACCTCAAAGTACTCTACAAAGGACAGCCCGCCCGCAACTACGATTACACGTATTTCGACGGTCGCGACTGGTCCAATATATTCTCAGCCAAAGACGGTACAGGCATCGTGGAACTTCCTGTGCTTGCCAATGCCCGCAATCTGCAACTACGCACCGAGTATATGTTTGAAGGTGAAGCCAATATCGACAACGAACTGTCAGAAGTGATGGGAACCGTCAACCCCATAGCCATGCGCAACTGCGCCTTGAAACTGGAAGGGGAGGAACCGAAACCTGGTGAAGAAAAGACCGAAGAAGCCTTAATGGCAGAATCAGACAGTGCCACCACCACAAACAGCGGCATGCATTATTTGTCCACCATGGAATCCGCTGCCTACGACGATACCATGAAGAAAGTAGAAAAAGCTATTCGTACGCGCAATTTCACCGATATACAATCCTTATGTACCGAAAGCGGATACGAAATGTTCAACCGCCTCATCAAATACGGACAAGGCAAGATCATCAACGAACCGGAATTCAGATTTTTAGAGTGCAATGGGGAAGTAACTTGCCGCAGTCTTCCCATGAGTTTCAAGTTCAGCAACCAACGCACGTTTGTAGAAGATGTAGTGTTCACCCTGAACAAAGAAGGTAAGATAGATTGCCTCTCCTTCGGCCTCAACAAACCTGCCGTAGACGATATCATGAACCAGACATCCTGGAATGATACCGTACGCAACGTACTTATCAACTTCCTTGAAAGTTATAAGACGGCTTATGCTTTGAAGCGCTACGATTACATCAACAGTATTTTCTCTGACGATGCCCTGATTATCACCGGTTCAGTACTGAAACACACTGCCAGCAACGAAGGACAGGCCATGAGCAAGCAAGCTGTAAAATACACCCGTCAGACGAAGTCGGAATACATGAAGAAATTACAGCACATCTTCCGTAGCTCGGAATTCATCAACCTCCGCTTTGCCGACAACCAAGTTCGCAAGTCGGGTGTAGGAGGTGAAATTTACGGTATCCAAATCAAGCAGGATTATTTCTCGTCCAGCTACGGTGATACAGGGTATTTGTTCCTGATGGTAGACCTGAACAACCCTAAAGAACCGGTGATCCACGTCCGCACATGGCAACCGGAAAAAGACCCGAACTTCGGACTGATAGATTTGAGCCACTTCTGATTCTCTAATTTCACCACAGAGTAGCACAGAGTCCCACAGAGTTT
>UMIJ01043676.1_pt1 | contig 11007 bp, 9 predicted proteins | sample 1965741 | NCBI WGS metagenome assembly UMIJ01 (sample SAMEA4836121, study PRJEB28245) | human gut metagenome | biome: gut microbiome; material: fecal sample | place: Denmark | collected 2008
CGTATCAGTTTTCAGCGGTTTATTGTCTTTCCGACCCGACTCACTCCGCATCCTCGCCCGCGAGCTGCTTTGTGCGTTCGGCAAGAATCAGTCCTTCGATAATTTCATCCATATCGCCGTCGATGAACTGCGGCAGTTTATAAATTGTCATGCCGATTCTGTGATCCGTAACGCGTCCCTGCGGGAAGTTGTAGGTTCGGATTCTTTCGCTTCTGTCGCCGGAACCGACTTGGCTTTTGCGCGCCGATGCTTCTTTTGCCGCGGCTTCCGCGCGATACATTTCATAAAGGCGGCTTTTAAGCACCTTCATTGCCTGTTCTTTATTGCGACCCTGGCTGCGCTCATCCTGGCTTTGAACAACAAGCCCCGTCGGAAGATGCGTTATTCTTATCGCGCTCTCCGTTTTGTTAACGTGCTGCCCGCCTGCGCCGCTTGAACGGTACGTGTCTATGCGCAAATCCCCGGGATTGATTTCAACGTCAATATCCTCCGCCTCGGGAAGCACCGCAACCGTTGCCGCGCTTGTGTGGATCCGCCCCTGAGTCTCCGTTTCGGGCACTCGCTGAACCCTGTGCACTCCGCTCTCGTATTTCATTCGGGAATATGCACCGCGGCCGTTGAGGCTGAACGTGGCTTCCTTAATCCCGCCCATTTCCGTTTCGGCAATATCGATGAGCTCGTATTTGAAATTATGCCGCTCGGCATAGCGTTGATACATCCGCATCAGCACGGCGCCGAACAGTGCCGCCTCATCCCCGCCCGTGCCCGCGCGTATTTCCATAATAACGTTTCGTTCATCGTTTTTATCCTTCGGAAGCAAAAGAATTTTAAGATTCTCCTGCTGCTGCGCCGCTTTATGGGAAAGCTCCGCAAGCTCCTCTTCCGCAAGGGTTCGCATCTCCTGCTCGGTTTCTTCCGAATCGAGCATCGCCCTGCAATCCGCAATGCCGCGTTCCGTTTCAAGGTATTCATCGTAAGCGGTAATTATCGGTTCAAGCGTTGAATGCTCTTTGACCAGCTCACGCCATGCGTTCATATCCGCCATGACCTCCGGGGAGGCGATTTTTTCCGCAAGCTGCTCATAATGCAGCTTCATCTGTTTAAGTCTGTTCAGCATATCCTGTTATCTTTCATATGTTTGGGCAATTGTTCAACCCCGATTCAATCTTTTTTCAACAACCACCACGCGATCGTTTCCGCAAATGTCCGAAAGCACGGAAACCGCTCCGTCATTCGCAAAAAGCTCTGAAACCGCCGCGCCCTGATCGAAGCCTGTTTCAAGCAGCATCACGCCGCCGGGGTTCAAAAGACATGAATAACCCTTCCGAATGCGCCTGTAAAACTCCAATCCGTCCGCACCGCCGTCAAGTGCAATCATCGGTTCGCGCAAAACCTCCGGCTGAAGTGAGTGTATAACATCGGTGCATATATAAGGCGGATTAATTGTTATAATGTCGAACCCGCTTGCCCGCTCTTTTGCAAAGGGCAGCGCGGCCTCGAAAAGGTCGCCCTGTCTGCACATGCAAAGCCCCCCGACGCCGTTTAATTGAATGTTTTTTTCCGCAACGGAAATCGCCTCGGGGCTTATGTCGCAAAGCAGCGCGGGAACGCCCGTCCGCTTTGCAATTGATATTCCTATGCAGCCGCTGCCCGTGCAGACATCCAAAAAAAATCTTACGGGTGCAGTTGTGTTCTTTCGTTCCGCAATGATTTTTTCCGCTGCTTCGGCAAGCGTTTCCGTATCCGCACGCGGAATCAGCACGTTTTCGTTCACCGTGAACGGCAGTCCCATGAACTCCCACTCGCCGATTATGTATTGCAGCGGCTCATGATTTTTTCTGCGCATTATGCAGCTTTGAAGCTTTTTCAGCGCATCGCCCGGCATTTCATCCGCAAACTCAAACGTGTACAATCTGCGTTTTCCGAGGCAAAATGCCGCAAGCTGGCGCGCTTCAAACTCCGCATCTTCAAGGCTCGTTTCAACGAGCTCCTTTCGGGCAAGTGCAACGGCATCGCGAATTGTCATTGCGCCTCGGCCGCCGTTTCCGCTTTTGCTTCAGGTTCTGCATTTCCGGCACCTTCCGTGTTTTCGGCTTCTGCCGCTTCAGTGTTTTCCGGCGGCTCCGCTGTGTCGCCGGGTTCATCCGCAAGTTTATTATAGTAATCGCAGCTTCTTTCACCCATTGCAATATAAAATGCCGCAATTGCAACCTCAAGCATATCCTCGGTGGGTTCTTTCGTCGTGATAAGCTGCAAGCCCATGCCGGGAGCGCGAACAACTTTTGCAAACCAGCCGTCACTCTTTGCCGCCGCACGCAGCACCTCGTAGCTTATGCCCGCAATGAGCGGAATGCAGATTATGCGGACGCCGAAGCGGAAAAGGAATTCAAGAATGCTGTTCTGAATTTCAAATTTGAATCCGTAGATGAACACGGCATCGATAACGGTAAGAAACAGAATCGATATCGCCATCACAAGGAAAAGATAATTCGTTCCGCAGCGCGGATGCAGCCGGCTGTATTTTTTCGCGCGGGCGGGAACAAGTTCATCCTCCGCTTCATAGCAGGCAATTGTTTTATGCTCCGCACCGTGATACATAAAAAGCCGCTTCATGTCTTTTATGCAGGAACAGCCGAAAAGATAACCGATATAAATTCCCACGCGCAAAACACCCTCGACGAGCGAACGCCAAAGGCTCTTTGTCTGCCCGAAAATCATCGACGAAATCAACTGCGGAAGAAGCACAAAAAGCCCGACAGCAAGCGCAACGCCAAGCACAAGCGCAACTGTTATTGCGATTTTTTCAACGGATTTTCCGAAAGTTTTCGCAAGCCATTTTTCGAATTTTGTCGGTTCCTCATCCGCAAACGCATCTTCGCCGTACATTTTTGCGGAATCCATCGTTGTGGACATGCCTGTTGTGAGCGATTCAACAAGCGCAACAACTCCGCGAATTACAGGCAGCCCCCAAAAAGTGCCCTTCTGCGCTTTTGAAACCTGATTTTTGTAACTTGCAACAATTTTTCCGTCCGCGCGGCGCACTGCCATTGCAATACCCTTGTCGGATTTCATCATAACGCCTTCCATAACGGCCTGACCGCCGACAGCGCATTTTCTCATAATATCACACCTTTCTTCGTTATATTTCGTTATGTTTCGTTAGTTTTTTGTTATGTTCAATATTTGGGAACAAACACTCCGAATAAATTTCGGCGGGGGAGCAAAGATTATTGCCCCTCCGCTTTGCGGTTCTTCCCGGATTTATGCCTTTGTCCAGCTTGTGCCTTCCTTCGAATCCTTAAGCGTAACGCCTTTTTCTGCAAGCTCCGCACGAATTTCGTCCGCACGGGCATAGTTTTTGTTCTTTTTTGCCTCTGCGCGTTCGCGAATGAGTCCTTCAACATACCGAACAAACTCATCCGAATGCTCTTCCGCAGTGTTCGTGCCGCCCGAAAGCAGATTAAGTGAAAGCACCCTGTCAAAATCCGCAATAATTGCACGTTTTGTCGCGCCGTTCACATCCGAATCTTTCAGAAGATCGTAAAGCACCGTCAGACCGAGTGAAGTGTTCAAATCGTTGCCCACTTTTTCGATAAAGCGGCGGCGGTAATCTTCAAACTGTGCCGCATTCGTTTCGCCCTCTTGAGGTATGCCCGCAATGCGGTTGAGTAGCCTTTCGTAAGCAGCTTTTGAATTATCCAGCGTATCGTAGCTGAATTCAAGCGGCTTTCTGTAGTGGCTTTGCAGGCAGAACATTCTGTATACAAGAGGGTCGTAACCCTTTTCCTGCAAAACGGAAACCGTCAGGATATTGCCCTTCGACTTGCTCATTTTGCCCCCACGGTCATTCAGGTGCTGAACATGGAACCAGTGGCTGCACCACGGATGCCCGACGGCCGCTTCACTCTGCGCAATTTCGTTTGTGTGATGCGGGAAAATATTGTCCACTCCGCCGCAATGCAGGTCGAGATACTCGCCGAGATGCTTCATGCTGATTGCAGAGCACTCGATATGCCAGCCGGGATAGCCGACGCCCCACGGGCTGTCCCATTTCAATTCCTGAGAATCGAATTTGGATTTTGTGAACCAAAGCACAAAGTCTGACTTGTTGCGCTTGTTTCCGTCCTCTTCAACATCGCTGCGCACACCCACAAGCAAGTCATCCGACGAATGCCCCGTGAGCTGATAATAATCCTTGAGTTTGGAGGTGTCAAAATAGATATTTCCGCCCGCTTCGTATGCATAGCCGTTCTCAAACAGCTTTTCGATAAGTTTTATGTATTCGGCAACGCAGTTCGTCGCAGGTTCAACAACATCGGGAGTTTTGATGTTCAGCTTACGGCAATCGTCAAAGAACGCATTCTCATAGAATTTTGCAAGCTCCATAACGGTTTTGCCCTCGCGCTTCGCACCGGAGACCATCTTGTCTTCGCCGGTGTCACCGTCGCTTGACAGATGCCCCACGTCCGTTATGTTCATCACACGCTTCACATCATAGCCGATATAGCGCAGGAATTTTTCGAGCACATCCTCCATGATATAGGAGCGGAGGTTGCCGATATGCGCAAAACGATAAACGGTCGGGCCGCAGGTATACATGCTGACCTTGCCCGCCTCGCGCGGCACAAACTCGTCCACGCGCTTTGTGAGAGTGTTATATAAATAGAATTTTTCCATGTTCTCATTTCCTTTCAAGAAAAACTTAAAAAAGTTTTGCTGCCGCACAGCTCAGTCAAGCAGCATATCGTTCTGTTTTATCCACCCGAGCCTGCGCATTATTTCGCTGAAAAGCAGAGAAAGTGCAGCGGGAGCAGCAATATGCAGCAACAGCACGCGAAGCAGTATCGACCACCACTCGCTGCCGTTTTGAAGCATTGTCGTAAATGTTCCTATCTGACCCACAAATCCGCAGGTACCCATGCCGCCCGAAATGCCCTCGTTCAGCATTTGGAACACCGTTGTTCCGAACGGTCCGAGGATCGCGCTTGCAAGCGTCGGCGGAACAAGGATTGCAGGATGACGCAATATATTCGGCACCTGAAGCATTGATGTGCCGAGTCCCTGAGAAACAATGCCGCCCCAGCGGTTTTCGCGGAAGCTTGAAACCGCAAAACCGACCATCTGGCATGAGCAGCCGATCGTTGCGGCACCCGCTGCAAGCATAAGCCCGGTTTTAACATCCGGTGCGGCATTTGCCGTTACAAATATCATGGAGGCAATTGCGGCACTTGAAATCGGAGCCGTCAGAATGATGCCCATAACAACGGAAACTATGATGCCCATCGGAATCGGGTTCAGATAGGTTGCTTTGCCGATTATGTAACCGAGCCACTTCATAAATGCACCGAGCGGTGCTCCGAGAAGCACGCCCACAACGCCGCCCGTCAGCAGCACCGCAATGGGAACAAGAAGAATATCAACCTTTGTTTTGCCTTCAACAAGCCTTCCGATTTCGATTCCGATAACGGCAGCAATATAAGCCCCGATAGGACCCGCACCGCCTGCGCCGCTTGTATAGCCTATCGCTCCGGCAACGACCGCAGCGCAGAGCGTCAGAGCTTTCGCACCAAGCCCGACAGCAATCGCCGCGCCGATCGCACCGCCGACAACAAAGCCGTTCTGCGCAACCTTCACAATCGGGTCAAGAATGCCCGAAAGTGCGGGAATACGCGCAAATTGCGCAATTATCGTGCCGATGAGCAGAGAGGCGAAAAGACCCTTTGCCATTGCTCCGAGAGCCTTAATGAAGTACCTGTCCGCATAATGCTTCACGATGTTTCCGAAGCTGCGCTTCGTGTCTGCACCGCAGGGAGCTGCCGTTTCTTCCGAAAGAGCGATGTTCTCGTTGTTTTCCATTGCTTACCTCACTTAATTCAAGTTGTTTTTTGTGTTTATATCCGCAGGACTTCCGCAAAAAGCTCCGCCTGATTCAGCCTTCAATCAAAGTTCAATCGATTGCGGAGCTGTTCCGCTGATTATTTCTTAACGTCGTCTATTGTGGGTTCATCATCGTCAAACTCGAACGCCGCCTTGGGTGCGCGGGGCACGCCGCCTCCCGGCTGCTGCTGAGCTTCGCGTTTTGCGTTCTTGTCAACGTATTTGCCCGTCCAGATGATCGCCGCAACGAACACAGCGCAGAGCAAACCGAACAGAATCATGCTGACCGTTTGCAGCTTGCCGAAACCGTCCAGAGCGGAAACAACGCCCGCCGCAATCATGATGACAGCCGCTGCAAGGCAGCTTATGCGCATTGCCTTTTTGTGTTTTGCTTCCATGCCCTCTTTTACAAACTCGGCATCAAAAATTCTGCCGCGGCCGGAAATTGCGGAATAGAGCAGATACAGACCGATAACGAACATCACAATGTCGAAAAGGCTCACCGATTGACGGTTGACATTGAGCTTTACAGTCTCTTTCAATTCGCTGCCGTTGGCGCAGGATGCATTAATGCGAATCTCGCCGAGAACGGAGGATTTCACAAACAGATAGCCGTTTTTTTCGTTGATTTCATAAGTGAATTTATCTGAAGATGCCGGCGTTTCCGAAAGGTTTCCGTCCTTATCCTTTTCAAAAAGCTCAACGGTATATTTAACCGTGTTGTCTTCGGCCGTGTCAGCTTTCGGTGCGTCCGGAGCAGTTGTCAAATCCGGTGCGGTTGTCACATCCGGTGCGTCTGTCGCATCCGATGCGTCTGTATCCAAAGCATCGGAATCGCTGTCGGTCTTATCGGTCAAAATTTTATACATATTGTCTTCATAGCAGAAGAATCCGACCGCTGTGTTGACGTTCACCTGAATCGACTGCACATTTTGCGCAAAGGTAAGCTGCCTGTCGGCATATGCAACGGTTGAATCGTCCTCTGCATTGATGCTCGGCTGTTTACCGCTGCCCATCATGCAGCCTGTCAGCGCAAGACAGAGCGCAAGCACTGCCGCGATAAGAGCCGCAATGCGCACATTGTGTTTTTTGTTTCCTGATTTCATATTGTAAATCCTCCTGTATTCTGCCTTTCAGACATTTTAATTTTTATTTTTAATGCCGCATTCGTTCCGTCTCTTCGCGGCACGGGGTTCACTGTTTTGTTTCCTCCGCATTTACACAGCGCATGAACTCATCGGAAACACGCATTGCCTTGCAAATCGCCAGCGCATCACGCGGCGGATTCACATCGCTTGCAACGCGATACAATCCGTAGTCCATGAGCTTAGGCAGCACGGAAGCCCTCGAAGCATCGTTTCCCGCCAATGCTGCATCAAGCACGGCAGGTTCAACGTTTTTGAGCCCGATGACCTGATAATGCATGGGCGCACAGCACGCAACATCATCGAAATGCGTTGTTATCAGCGCAAAACAGCCGCGTCGATTGTTGAAATACTTCACTGCCGCCCGCACAAGCGCCGCACCTTCGTGCGGGTTCGTGCCGCGCGCAAACTCATCAAGCAGAACGAGTGCAGTGCTTTCGGTTTTTATTTCGGAAAGAATGCCGTCAAAATGAATCATCTCCCCGCCGAAACTCGAAAGTCCGCCCAAGCTGTCCTCCATATCCTCACAGAGCAAGTGTATGCCGGCAAAATGCGGCAATTCGGCTTCCCCGCAAAAAACAGGGAAACCGCACAGCGCAAGCAGCACGTTCAGCGCAAGCGTTTTGACCGCAACGGATTTTCCGCCCATGTTTGCGCCCGTGATAACGGTTGAACCGGATAAAAGCTCAATGCTGACCGGAGTAAACTTTCGCCCCGACGAGTGCAGTGCATCGGCTGTCTGCGGGTTAATCATTTCGTTAAGAAGAACCCGCTGCCCGTTTGCATAAACTTTCGGAATGCTGCCGCCCCTGCTGCACATAAGCCTTGCTTTTGCAAGCGCAAAATCGAACCTTGCAATGCTTTTAATCACCTGCTCCGCCTCGTTGGAATATGCAGCAAAAGCTTTTGTCATCTCCGTGCGAATGCGCAGTTCTTCGCTCTCCTCCCTTGCGGCAAGCAGAGTTCTTTCCGCTTCAAGCCCATCCCGCCCCTCGACAGGATCTCGGCGCAGTTCGGCGTCAACCCGTTTGCGCTCGCGCCGAATTTTCGCAAGCTCCGCGGATGCGCTGTCGCTCACGCGAAAAGTCATTGCGCGCATTCCGTCCGGATCGACTATTGAAAGCGCGCGCGGCAGAGGGTGAATATCGATTTCATTCAGCCTTTCGCCGCAGGGAATCTTCGAAAATGCCTCCGCAAGCGCATCAAGCCTTATCAAAAAACGTTTAATTTCGAAGAATTCAACGTCTGTAAGCGTCATTTCGCGGCTTCGCGCGACCGAACGGCGAACATCTTTAAGCTGCATGAGCGCACGCTCGGCGGCGGACAGTGCCTCCCTTGCGGCATCGCTGCGGACCGTTTCCGCAAGCAGGCGAACGTTTTCCAGTTCGCGGCAAAGCCGCGCATTCTCTTCACACGGATACGCATGGGTATGCCGCGCAAGCTCCTCTCCGAAGGGGGAACAAGTCTGCAAATTTTCAATTATGTAGGCAAATCCTATCGCTGCCTGCTGTTGTTTGTCAAGCATAGTCTTATAATGTCAATTTGTTTTCTATCATTTATTCGTGAAAGCGCAGGAGTATCGATTTTACGCGCACGGGTTTACTCCGCTGCCTCGCAGCCGAATTCGCTCACAACATCAAGCACCGGCACGCGTCCGCCGAGACCGCTGCACATGGCATCGTAAAACTCCGTTTTGTTGTAATGACTGCCTTTTGCGGAAAACGGGTTGACCGTCACCGCAAGCAGCCGCGTTTTGTTCAGAACGGTAAATCTTGCACCTGCACGAACAAGTTTTTCATAGTTTTTATGCGAAAGCAGCAGCCTGCTGCCATCCTCGCAAATAATCTCAAGTCCGTTCAGCGCACGTCCCGCCGCAATAAGCGCATTTGCAGCCGAATCCGGCACCCCGCCGCGCATCAAAACAGCCTCTGCGCCGCCTTTTCGAACAAGTTCCGCCGCGCGGGAAAGCTCCGAAAACTCCGTTTGCTCTCCGCCATGGGTTCCGCTGCCGAAAAACACGCCGTATTTTTGTTTGCATTGACGCACATATTCCGTCCGTTCCGTTTGCGGCAGCATCATAAGCTCCGCCGAAAAGCATGTGTCTTCAACAGTTTTTCGAATATCCGGGGAATAGCTTGCGCCCGAGCACAGTATTGCCGCATCGCTGACAGCCGGCATTGCAAGCGATTTTCGGCTCAGCGCACCGTCGATAATGACTTTTGCCGCGCCGAGTTCAAACATGCGTTTTTTAAGCCGCGCAAGCTGCGCCGTCATGGACGGACCCGCAAGCTGAATAAAGCCGTCACTGCATGCACGAAGGATAATGACCTCTCCCATAGGCGTCGGCATTCCTGTTGTGTCCAGTATTTCCCGGGAAATACCGCTGTTCATGCCGTTCTTTTGCGCATCATTTCCGGAATCGGACAAATTTCCGCCCGCAAAAAGCAGCTTTTCGGCTGTTGCAATAATTGTGCCGTCGTAAACGAAAATTTCGGGCTTTTTCGTGTTCGTCACAAGGTCGCTCCGCTCCCCGTCCCTTCCGATGGATGTCAGCGCAATGCTCTCGTCCATCCTGCGGCAGTCCTTTATCAATCGATTAAGCACCGTTGTTTTTCCCGCATTTTTGCACATGCCGATGAGCGAAACGGAACTATAAGGTTTTATAAGCTCATATAACAAAGCCAAACTCCTCCAATGGTATTATAGCATACCTATACCGAAATGAACAAGGGCAAACGTCCCCTGTGAGCACCTTGTTTCATATATAAGTTTTTACATGCTCCCGGGTATGTCTGTTAAAATTTTTTCGCAGTTTTGCAACTTTTGCGTGCCCGCAGCATATTCTTGCAGAAGGGAGGGCGGCGATATGGTAGGATTCATCACATTACGCGGAAGTTTAAGCGGATCGATTCGACTGACAACAGTTGGCAAAAGCACCCGCTTTGTACTGAAACTTCGTGAAAAACCCCCGCGCGGCGGATTTACCGTTTATCTTATTGACGGAGAAGATTTTGCATCATTTCGGTTTTCCGATGACTCCGATGAGTTCAGCGGCACAGCCTTGTTTTCATGCGTTCGTGCCGCCGTAATTGCAAACTCCTTCGGAGACTTTATCGCGGAAGGCAGCATCGGTGCAGTGCGGCATGATTTGCAGGCCGTTAAGGCACGGATTCGGGCAGCAGCCTTCTCGAAAGAGCGAAATGCAATGCAAAGGAACCGGCACGACAGCACTCAATGCACAGCCGATTTGCAAATTTCGGGACATTCAGCCGAAAACAGCAAACACCTTTCCGCCGCCGTTAGCGGAAGGGCGGGCGGCACAGAACCGGGGAAATCGGGGCAAAAGAGGCGTGACATGCGCCCAAGTGAAAAAAAAGCGATCTCTCCGAACTCTGCTCTGCCGCCGAACGGCTTGCAGTCCGCAAAATCTCCCGTTACGGAAGGAATCCTCGGCAAAGCGAAAGAATTGTTTGCGGGAAGCGGAATTTCCGCAGCAACCGGCAATCCCGCCGAGAATTCGAATCCTGCCGTTCACCGTTCCGATTTTGATGCGGATATCGGTGCCCTTTGCGAAAGCTGCGCCCGCTCGGACGAAAGCGCGGCCGAAAACCCGTTCCCGCAGCTTTTTCCCAACTCGTATTGGAAAAAACGCCAAAACGACCGCCGTCTGTTCGGCAAAGCTCGCGTTCGCGGCGTAATGTACGGCATCGTCGCCGTGCCGAGTGCAAGCCGCCGCCCTCCCGCAGGTCTTTGCGGAAACCTTCGCCGCGTTCGTTCAAACAGCGGCAGTTGGTTCTGGCTCGGGATACGCCGTGAATGAATTGCATTTTTCGGAACAGCGTTTGCTTACTTTCGGCCTTTGTGCCGCTTGTGAACAGTCGGTAATCATAATTGCCGTAACGGCTCCTTTTACAGCTGTTCCGTCAACCGCATTTTCAGACGTGCCGCTTCACGACAGGCAAAAAACGGCAGCAAGCTCCGCAGC